>TARA_Y100000385_G_scaffold206928_1_pt1 | contig 27567 bp, 28 predicted proteins | sample TARA_Y100000385 | Tara Oceans TARA_Y100000385 (sample SAMEA2620980) | marine metagenome | biome: marine biome (ENVO:00000447); feature: surface water layer (ENVO:00002042); material: "saline water (ENVO:00002010), including plankton (ENVO:xxxxxxxx)" | depth 5 m
TTATAAACGATGAAGAGCAGTATCGAGAATACGAGAAAGGTTTCTTTCCGATTTTAAAAAAATTTGGTGGTGAATTTATAACTTACGATGATAACCCTATTACGTTGTAGGGAGCCAGCCCGCTGCAGGGCGGATTATTTTATTCAAGTTTCCGTCGGAGCAAGCTGCTAAGGATTGGTATAGTGACCCTGAATACCAATCGCTTTTCAGGTTTAGGCGTGTAGGTACAACGTTCGAATATTTAACAATCATCCATGGAGCTCCGTCCCGGTAACGGAGCAGTAAAGCACGAAATTGAGGGAAAAATTCTAGTAAAATTTGCGAGGGAAAACCTAACGATTTTCAACGTGACTCTCGAGACTTGGACATGAACAAAAAAGGTTCCGATCTCCATAGACGTTGTCGATTCTATTTACGCAAGGCCAGAACTTGGCAGGTAAATTCTCTTTTAGTTGGATAAATGGATATGCAGCCTGATGTTTTGTATATTGATGGGTCCATTCCTCCTCCATAATGTCGGCAAGGGTATGAGGCGCATTTTTTAGCGGATTATCGGCTGCGTCAAGGCTCTCACTTTCAATTTGAGCAATTTCTTCGCGGATTTTAATCATGGCGGTAATGAAGCGATCGATTTCTTTTTTTGATTCACTTTCAGTCGGCTCTATCATTAAGGTACCTGCGACCGGAAATGACATAGTGGGCGCATGAAAACCAAAGTCAATTAAGCGTTTCGCTACGTCTTCTTCAGTTACACCTGAGGACTGTTTTAACTGTCGTAAATCAATAATGCACTCGTGAGCTACTTTACCTCTCTGCCCTCGATAGAGGATCGGGTAATAAGGCTCAAGCTTGGCCGCAATATAGTTCGCACTTAAAATAGCGACTTGAGTAGCTTTGGTTAAGCCTTCAGCGCCCATCATGGCAATGTACATCCATGAAATAGGTAAAATACTCGAGCTGCCCCAGGGGGCCGCTGAGACAGCACCGTTGCCCGAGGCTTCGCCCTTTAGGTTGATGACACAGTGTCCTGAAACATGGGGTGAGAGATGTTTTTTAACGCCGATTGGCCCCATCCCAGGGCCTCCTCCTCCATGCGGGATACAGAAGGTTTTGTGTAGGTTCATGTGAGAGACATCTGCACCAATGTCTGCAGGTTTGGTGACACCCACTTGGGCATTTAGATTGGCCCCATCCATATAAACCTGGCCGCCGTGTTTATGCACAGTTTGACAGATTGACTTGACGGACTCTTCATATACGCCATGGGTCGACGGATAAGTTATCATTAGGGCCGCTATATTTTCGCTGTTTGCAGTTATCTTTTCTTCTAAATCTGTTAGGTCTATATTCCCCTCCGAATCGCACGCTACAAGCACAACTTTCATTCCGATCATTTGGGCGCTTGCTGGATTGGTGCCGTGTGCTGAGGTAGGTATTAAACATATATCGCGGTTGGTGTCTCCGCGGCTCAAGTGGTATTTTTTAATTGCGAGCAGGCCAGCATACTCGCCTTGTGCTCCGGAATTTGGCTGCATACTGACTGAATCAAAACCCGTTATTGCTTGAAGCATCTCTTCTAAGGACTCTATCATTGCTATATATCCGGACATCTGACTTGGAGGAGTAAATGGATGCGGATAGGCAAATTCAGGCCAGCTGATAGGCATCATCTCTGAGGCAGCATTAAGCTTCATCGTGCAGGAGCCAAGAGGGATCATCGAATGCGTGAGAGAGATGTCTTTGTCTTCGAGGCGCTTCAGATAGCGCATCATCTCAGTTTCACTGTGATAACTGTTAAAGTTCGGGTGAGTCAGGAAAGAACTACTTCTGATTAAGTTGTGCTGTAGATGTTCTGTTGCTATACCGTCAACAATGTCGGCATCCTGTTTTTCGACAGATAAATTTTCAGCTTCATCGCCAAGAATAATACGCCAAAGGATATCAATATCAGCAGGTTTTGTGCATTCATCAAGACTTAGACTGATGCGTTTATCGGTTTCAAGTCGATCGAAGCGTAAATTTACTTTTGCTTGTTGCGCACGCGTCTTGATTTCATTGCCGATTCTGTTTTCAACTTCGATGGTTATTGTGTCAAAGAAGTGCGAATTAATAACTTTTATTTTTTTACTCTTCAATCCATTACATAGTATGGAAGTAAGTCTGTGTATCTTTCTTGCGATATCTTTAAGACCCTTCGGACCGTGATACATTGCATACATGGCTGAGATATTGGCAAGAAGGACCTGTGCAGTGCAAATGTTGCTATTGGCTTTTTCTCTTCGGATATGTTGCTCACGGGTTTGAAGAGCCATTCTAAAAGCTTGACGCCCGCGCCTGTCGATTGAAACGCCAATGATTCGTCCTGGCACAGACCTTTTAAACGCCTCTTTTGTTGCAAAGTAGGCAGCGTGAGGTCCGCCATACCCCATTGGGACGCCGAACCGTTGTGAGGTGCCAGTAACAACATCAGCCCCCATTTCTCCAGGAGGCTTCAAAAGGGCCAAGCTCAACAGATCGGCTGCCACGATTGCGATTGCATTTTGAGAGTGTAATTGCTCAATAGTGTTTGATAAATCTGCGACATTCCCAAGCGCATCAGGATATTGTAAAAGCGCTCCGAAAACGCCTTCCTTGGGTATGGACTTTCTTTTGTCAATGACAATGTCAAAACCGAAGCACTCTGCGCGAGTTTTGAGAACATCAATGGTTTGAGGGAAGCAATTCTTATCAATGAAAAAGGTATTGGCAGTTTTATCTTTGCAGACTCTTTTGGCGAGTGACATAGCCTCAGCCGAAGCGGTCGCTTCATCAAGCAAGGAAGCATTTGCTAGATCCATTCCTGTTAGATCTAGGACCATTTGTTGGAAGTTAAGTAGGCTCTCAAGTCGACCTTGAGAAATTTCCGGCTGGTAGGGCGTGTATGCCGTATACCAGCTCGGATTCTGAAGAACATTCCTTAGGATTACATTAGGAGTATGTGTGTCGTAGTAACCCATTCCAATAAAGGAGCGGTAAAGGTCGTTTTTTTTCGCAATTGCTTTTAGATCCCGTAAAGCGTCAGACTCGCTTTTTGGGGCACCCAAATTCAGGGGTTCGCGACTAGCGATAGACCTTGGAACTGTTGATTCTATCAAAGCTTCTAGCGACTCAACACCGAGCTCATTCATCATTTCGAATAACTGCGCTTCTGATGGGCCGATATGACGCGCCATAAATTCTTTGTTATTGTCCATGTCAGAGAGCGGATCCTGACGTTCATTCACAAACTGGGGCTTAATTTGAGCTTGCATTATTTTCCTTATGGAACCGAGTGCATGTGCGATTTAAAACCTAAGTGCAACTAACGTATTGGAATTTCCCGAGAGCAATCTATGCTGTGAACAGCGGTCGCTAACTGTCATTACAGAATTCAGAATAACTTTCAGCATCCATCAAGTCGTCAAGCTCTGCTTCATCGCTGAGCTTAATCTTAAAAAACCACCCTTCGTCGTAGGGAACTTTATTAACCATCTCAGGCGATTCCAGGAGCTCCTCATTAATGGCAGTTATTTCACCCGATACAGGGCTATAAACGTCAGAAGCTGCTTTCACAGATTCAACCACGGCAATTTCGTTTTTGAGGTGGACGATAGCCCCAACCTCTGGGAGTTCAACGAAGACAATATCTCCGAGAGACGCTTGGGCATGATCGCTAATGCCAACCACTGCCTCACCGTTTGATTCTATTCTCACCCATTCATGAGATCGCATATATTTTAGATTTTCTGGGCATAAAGTCACGGATTCTTCCTCGAAATTTAACTGTGTCTGTGTTTGACTGCTGAAATGACTTGTTATGTAAAGATTCGTTTTCCAAACCGTACAAATCCTGGTTCTACGATTCGCACAGGCGTAATGTTATCTCTAATCAAGACTTGGCAGCTTTCTGTATTAGCGGGAATTCTAGCTAAAGCGATTGAATGCTTCAATGTCGGTGAAAAGGAACCACTAGTAACAGTGCCCTCTGCAATTTTGCCGGAGCGTTGTGTGCAGATAATTTTCTGTCCGTTTCTGAGAACGCCTCTAGCCTCAAGGACCAGACCAACGAGGATATGAAGGTTCCCAGCCTTTTGCTCAAGCTGATGATCCTTCAGCGCGCGACGCCCGATAAATTCGCGATCATCAGGTTCCCACGCAATAGTACGATCCATGTTAGCTGAAAGCGGGGACGTATTTTCGTCCATGTCGTTGCCATAAAGGTTCATGCCGGCCTCTAAACGAAGAGTATCTCTGGCACCAAGGCCCACGGGCCTTACTTTCTTGTACAATAAAGCGTCCCAGAAACTGGGAGCTTGTTCTGACGGCAGGATAATCTCAAGTCCTTTTTCTCCGGTATACCCGGTGCGAGCTACAAACCAATCTTTCAATTCAATCCCTTGAAAGTTCTTCAGTGCTCGAACTTTATCTCCTGAATAATCTCCTAAAAATCGCTTGTTCTCTAGAATTTTACAAACGATTGAAATGGCTGAAGGGCCATGAACTGCAAGGATGCTCAGGCCAGGTCTTTCTTGTATTGCTACCGAAAACCCCTCAGCGTATTTTGCCATCCACTTCAGGTCTTTTACGCGGGTTGCGCAATTTACAACCAAACGGTAACCCGCGGTTGTTTTGTATACGATAAGGTCGTCAAGCACTCCGCCATTTTCATCGAGCATTGCTGAATAAAGCGCCGACCCAACAATTTTTAATTTTGCGACATCATTTGCTAAAAGCGTTTGCAAGTAAGCCGTGGCGTCTTCTCCGTCAACGTCAATAATTGTCATGTGTGAGACGTCGAAAACTCCAGCCGTGGTTCTTACACAATTATGTTCTTCAATCTGAGAGCCGTAATGCATCGGCATATCCCATCCTGAAAAGTTAACGATTTTAGCCTCAGATTCAAGGTGCTTTTGGTAGAGAGAGGTTCGTTGATTCATTTCGATGGAATTGTTCCTGTTGAGTAAGCGCTTCGTTATTTTACCCAGTTGTGATTTCTATGGATAGCTTATGAAGAATTTTTGCATTTATCAGTGTATTAATGTGTTTGTTAGTATTGAAAGGCATATGTGAACTTTGCAAAAAAGGCCTGATTGGTCGAGTAAATCTGCTTAATATTTTCATTTTGGTAACCAACGTCAGAGTAACCAATAAAAAATCGTGTTGCAGCATTATATCGGTAGCTATAAAGCAGTTGAAGTGACAGATCGTTGTCTCTTTTATTTACCGGTTTTATGTACAAATGAGGATTGCGAGAGCGGTCATTGTTCTGAAGCGTAAAGCGAACGTAGCTTTGAGTCGAAAATTGATATGTTGCTCTGAGGTCGACTAACTCAGTCTCAAAAAGTTGTCCACCCGCGACCTTAAATTTTTGTTGGGTAAAATTGAGGTTTATTTGCATATGTTGCCCGAGTTGCAATCTGGCTTCTGGTCCGAATCGAAGTGATCGTCCTAGTCCGGAGTTTCTAAAATCGACAACATCCTCCAGTCGAAGATACATACCCAGCTTGAAGGCAGCTCTTGGAGAGAAGCCCAACGAGATTTGATTAAATTGCTCGTTATATACATGTCCATTCCAGTACGTTTTACTCCCACCGAACAATCCATTTAAATATGATTGAGAAGGCCCATTCATATTGATGAAAACCTCAAGCTCTTCCTCAAGCTCAAGGCCTGCCTGATTTTCAGTCCTATCATAATCGATGGCAAGCCGGATGCGGTTAAAAAACTTTTCTCCATTGGAGCGCCAACTTCTGCCGATTGTTGTAACGAAGTATTTATAATCAACACGATTTACAAACCCTAGATCCGCGCGGAAGCCTTCGCTGAAATCATTCAGCCCTATGCGCCAGTCCCAAACGCTGTCGACGTGTCGATATTCCACTCGTTTTGCTTGCCCAGATTGCTCGTTCCCAAAATTGGGCTTTGTTTGTGGCTGGAGGGGAGTTTTACTGGAGGAGTTTATTGTTTGGATTGCGATTGTATCGCTATTTGTAGGTCGAAGGACTGCATCAAAGCTTTTTACAGTATTTTTATAGTTAACTCCTGCGCTTGCACTCCTTCTGTCAGTTATCAATGCTCCGATGCTCGAATTTTTAAAAATATCGAGTCGGTACCGACCAATAGCGATGTTGCTCGACAGGTCATCACCTAATTCGTTGCGTAATGTGGTAACTGATGAAGACAAGCTTGTTGGTGAAATGAACTGAGTTTTTTTATCGTTAGCAGTTAGAAAAGCGTAAGAGTGAGCATCTTTTTTCCCCGTAATCTTTACGCCGAAATTTGGGTTTGAAATGTTGCGCGTGTAAACTAAATTTTCAAAAGTATCAAAATAGTCCGCCCCGTCTAAAAAGAAAGTTCGGCGTTCAGGAAAATAGAGGCTAAAGGTATTGTTTGTATCAAGTTGAACGCTATCAGCTTCCACTTGAGAAAAATCCGGATTCAGAGTTGCGTTTAGAAATAGATCTTGGCTGATACCCCATCTCAGATCGACTCCTGTATCAGATTTTATCCCATCATTTTGCCAAGCATTCTCGCTTGGATCACGGCGTCTGATCGAGTTCATGGTAAAAGAGGGTATTATCTCTAAATTCTGACCCGCTTCGATATTATTCATACCTTCGGCTTTTGAGAATTGGCATAGCCGGCATGATACGTCTCTATCAATTATTGCATTGGCTATTCGTGTGTTTCGGTCACGTGGATATCGTCTTATAAGCTCTAACCCCCATTGCTGGGTTCCCTTGTTGGGAGAGAAGCGTAATTGCTTGAAGGGGATTGCCATTTCAACTGTGTACCCATGCCCGTTGATTTTTCCTGCACTTTGCCAAATAGCATTCCAAGATGCATCGCTCTTTTGATTTATGTCGTCGTAGGTACCGTCGGCTTGGACTCCAAGGGGATTTACCCAAAATTCGTAAGCCCGTCTTTCGTCGTTAAAAGTGTCGAGTGAAACGCCAACATAATCGTCGCTCCAAAGAAGGTCTCTGTCCCTATAAAAAGCTCGAATTTGGTTAGGATTCTCGTCGCTGGCCACAAATGCAATAAAGAGGGTCTCTCCATTTTCCATAAGAAGCGCTCTGGTTTTTACAGCGCTTTTTACACTATCAGCAGGATCTGTTTCGACGTTAACATAAACTTCGCTGGCGTCGAGCCATTCGTTGTCACTCAGGATCCCGTCAATTGTTGGTTGGTTTGCCGTGAAAGGAATGAAGTAGTCAGCAGCGAACTTTTTTTGTGGTAAGACTGCAAGTATAAGTGTCACAGACAGTAATAAAATGTGTAAATAGAGTTCTGTGCGTTCCCGCATCTTAAGCAATTGATACCTGTATTTTGAAATATCTTTCTCTAAAAAATTATATATTCGCTCAACAGCCCGTTTTCCTTGGTAATTTTTCTTTATTGAATTTGAAAAATTTTTTGTCATAACCAAGGTTTGGTAATCTTCAAAGTAGGTTTCTTTAATCTAATTTAGAAAAAAATCTATTTTTTCTGGGGATATAGTGATTCTCATTATCGAGAGAAAAAACTAAAGAACTTGAGCGACCAATTAATTCTCCACGAGGAATAAAGCTATAGATGCGACTGTCTGCACTGTTGTCTCGATTATCACCTAAAACAAAAAATTCCCCCTCAGGAACTTGAGCTGGGCCAAATGTACGAATTCTTCCCTGGTCGAAATTGTTCGCAATTTTTATATTATGAGAGCGGTCAATTGACTCTCGAATCGTAATTGCCTCGTTGTCCTCGGAAACGATTTCATAATTTACTGAGTTGCCATTAATGATAATAGTGTTGCTTTGCATTAAGATCGTGTCACCCGGAATGCCAATAATTCGTTTTACAAGACGCTTACCTGCTTTTTTTGAATCAATAATTACTATGTCACCCCTCTCAGGCGCGTTAAGTTGTTTGAGCGAAATTTCTGTAAAGGGAACTTTTACGTCGTATGCTAACTTATTGACCCAAATTTTATCTCCATCTAGCAGGGTCGGCTGCATCGAGGCGCCTGAAATAGAGCTCAAATCAGCAATTGCGCTCTTAAAAAAAACGATGCAAGTAAGAATCAAAAAAAATTGCTGATTGTCTTTCCACAAACGTGCTAGCAGAGATCTGCCCGAGATCTCTGATCGGTTTGATTTTAGATTTCTCACCAAGGACTCCTGTTAAAATAAAACAACGAGCGGATCAAGACTCTATAGCAAATTCGAATGATAGTCTCGGTTAATGTGAGGCCATGGAAAGGATAAGTTGAGAAAGTAGGGTGTGTGCAGGACTAGGGATTTTGTTCCGCTTCCTCTATGCGCCTTATTCTTTCTTGCTGTTCTTTTAATGCTTCTTCGATCTCATGCATGACTCCCTCAACATCCGCGCTTTTGGTATTTTCTTCAAAGGTACCTGTCAAGTTTACATTGGGGCTTAAAGTCCCAGATTCGTATAGCGACCAAATTTCCTTACCGTATTTTGTTGATGACAATGCAGGTGCATATTGTGCATAGTAATCACGTATTTTATTAACATCACGCAAGAGCATTTCTTTAGCATTATTATTAGCGGCGGCATCGACAGCCTGAGGGAGATCAATAATTACAGGACCATATTCGTCCACCAATATATTGAATTCTGAGAGATCTCCATGCACGATTCCAACGTGAAGCATTCGTAAAATATACTTAATTAGAGTGTTGTGGTCCTCGATCGCTTGCTCCGGCTTGAGAGCCACCTCGCTTAGTCTCGGTGCAGCATTACCTTCAGTGTCGGTAATAAGCTCCATGAAGAGAATTCCATCTACACAGCTCATAGGTTTTGGGACCCGGACTCCGGCAGCGGCCACTTTTCGTAACGCATTTATTTCTGCGTCGTGCCAGCTTTTTTCTTTCTGATCACGACCATATTTTGAGCCCTTCTCCATAGCTCTTCCGCGTCTGCTGTTTCGTGATTTCCGACCTTCAGTATAACGAACGGCTTGTTTGAAACCTCTGTGTTCGACATCTTTATAAATTTTCGCGCATTGTCGTCGGCCATTAATTTCGACGATATATACGTCAGCTTCCTTTCCGCTCATTAGCCGACTGACGACGCGGTCAATCATGCCTTCTGAGATAAGTGGCGTGAGTCTTGCGGGTATCTTCATTGCGGGTGAGGCGCCTTTTTGATGTCAAATGTATTTTGATAAAGCAGTGTCTAACAAATTTTCAATTTCTTCGTGAATAATCTTACTGTCTACTAACTTATTGAACAAATTATCGACCGTTTCAGCATTCGCAATACCCAGTAAAACTCCCAAGATCGACCCTCGGTGTACATTGTCTCCACCTAAGTTAGTGTTGGATATGAGTCCACCCAATACGTCTACATTATATCGATAAGCTAAGTAAAGAACCGAGGGCCAAGAGTCCGAGATGTAGCACGCCTTAGAAAAAAGTTGGCCAACAATTGCATCGTCTCCATCTCTAGCTTTCGTTTCAAGCTGTTCAAAATTTAGATCGGTAAATTGTTTAGATAAAAGTTCTTTTAGGAAATGCGGCTTTTGCTGTTCATTGCGAAAAAGTAAAGCGTCTAAAAGGGAAACGTAGTCATCAGAAATTTGGGACAATGCTTTGTCAGGATGGGTTAGCCAAAGATGTTCCATACATATTTTCTTTGTTGTTTCTAAGCTTGTGCCCGCAAACCGCTCAGAAATAACAATCGGAGCAAGTGTAACCAAACCCCCAATGGAGGCTGTATCATGAGTTTTTGAACCGCATTTATTGGGCGGCACTCCATTCTCGAGATTTGCGAAAAATGCTCTGTGATAGGATTCCGCATAGGTGTCGGGATGCTCAGGAGGATCGGAAGTGAGGAGTGAGATATAAGATTCGAAAAAAGCACTTTGTGAATACCTTGCCGAGTTTGTTGTTAAGGCGCGGGTCACTGCCCGTGCACAATGAGCATTCAGCGTATTTGAGCCCGCAGGCATTCCGTGGTGATAGTGAGTATTTGGTACGCCCCACTTGTCTCTTTTGCCCTTGAGAATAACGTCGCCAATAATTTCTTTTCCATTATTAGATCCTTTAGACCGCCGACCGCCCCCATTTGTTGAATGCAAAGACATAATTGAAGAGGGATGATATTTGGGAGCGGCTTCGAAATCAGTAATACCGTCGGGGAATTGTAATTGAATATCGTAAGGGCGATAGTACCAATGCACAGGCATTGCAAGCGCGTCGGCGACGTATAATGTTTTGAGGCCAGATTCCGCGCGAGTGCGCAGAAGCTTTATGGAAACCTTCGATGAGCTTTCTTCAAGCATGGGTACTCATTTTTCGAGTTTTTTGATGCAAATGTAGAAAATCCGTAGAACTTTTTAAAAAACGTTCCGTTAGCAGCACTATCGCGCTAACGGAACGTTTCGTCGAACAGAGAACTGTTTTCGGAAGCTAAGTTGTCTCTTTCTCAAGGATTCAACTCTTTCGTTTCCCGACCTATGAAGCAATTTCATTTTTCGAACAGCTTAGGCTGGGGAATAATGAGGCTCTTTTATAGCGAGTAACCAAAGGCTCCCTTAAATGATTGATTATTGATGGGATCACCTCCTTTTTAATTTCAGGGTATTGAAGACAGCCAATACTTTCCCCTGTGAAAAGCAGTGGCTAAGACCTGCAGTATTTATAGCGTAGTGCATGCGAGGTGTAAAGAAGGATTTAAAAGTTGGTAATCAGTGGGGGAAAATTGTTATTGAAAATGAGGTTATTAAAGCAAGTGCTAGCAAAATTAGCAGATGATGGACGGGAGAAGTCTTCAGGTTTTCCCAAAAAGTAGTGTTGCTGCGGAGATCATTTTTATATAAAAGATCTTGGCGAACACGAAGTGATCGTTTAGTTTGGTAGTCGTTTATTAAAAGGCGAGCACGATGATACTCCGCCTCTGTTTTTACCCATAAAGCAGGAACCGAAAGCCCCCAATTGCCAGAGGTGGTTTCATAATAGTTGATACTATTGCTGATAAGCAAAGCGTTAACTTCGTCTCGCTCATCGTTCGGAACGTCTCGCAGGTGAAACAACAACTTCGCCATTTAAACTCAGCTAGTTTTGTGGCTTAGAACAATTTGACGAGGCCCGCTAGTCGTAGTCTGCCCACTCACTCCGGATGGAATTTGTTGCACTTTACCGCCTTTTTTTAAAAATTCTTCTACTTGAGACGCCAAATCCTCTTTGCTACTTGCAACAGCTTCTTTTTTTGGTTTGTTAGCCATTGAAATCTAATCCTAATTTATTAATGAAGGCCAAAAAGTGAGAACCTTTTTAGGTGCCGGCTTTTTTATGCGCAATTTTTCAAACGCGAATGACAGAGTCAATCAGACTTATTATATCGGAATCTTAAGACCCAAGCTAGGCTCGGGCATACTTGGAATTAAGCCATTGACGTATCAGATTGGGCCTCAAGCTGGAATATTTAATTCATCTTATTTGTTTACCGCTTGCTGAGCTCAACTTTCTTTTCAGCTAGCGCATGAAGTGATAGTGATGTTACTCTTGGAGCCTAAAACTATTACTTGCACGAATAGTTTTTTACTAACCTAATTATGAACGCTATGACTTTGCAGCCATGCTTTCAACTAGTAAATTACTGAAAAATAGGGGAAATCTATGAGCTCTGATAATGACAGTGAAAATGTGCAGGATAAAAGCCGGCGAGACTTGCTAAAAAGTGCTGTTGGTGGCTCAGCGTTTGCGGCCAGCGTTGCAGCGCTCCCGAGTTTTGTTTTCCCGGCATTAGCACAGGGAGAGAGATTGGTACCGTTCACAGACGTCCCGGACACCTTTCGGGTTGGTCCTGTAAGGCCTAATGCAGTTCATTATCTCGATACTCGAGAGATTGACAGCTACTTCACCAATAATGAAGATTTTTATTTAGTGCAGCATTATGGTCAACCTGAAATTGATAATACAAGCTGGCGTTTACGCGTTACTGGGATGGTTGATAAAGAGATTGAACTGTCGCTTGAAGATTTAGAACAGCGGGATGTATTTGAGCAACAAGTTGGGTTTGAATGTGGCGGGAACGGGCGACGCCTATTCCAGGGTTTAATTGGCAACGCGCGCTGGAGAGGAGTTACCCTCCGGCGGCTTTTGGAAGAAGCAGGAATACAAGAGGGAGCAAAAGAGGTTGTTTTTTTTGGCGCCGATATGGCTAAAGAAACGATTAGAGAGCAGGAAATAGATAAGTCCTTTGCTAGGGCCTTGTCCATTGAGGACGCGTTTCGCCCAGAAAATATGTTGGCGTATGAAATGAATGGTGAGCCATTGCCTCACTACCACGGTAAGCCTGTGCGGCTTATTGTGCCCGGCTGGTATGGTGTTGCAAATGTGAAATGGTTAACTCAGATTCACGTCCAGAGTACCCGCTATATGGGCAAATTCATGGGGAGGGATTACGTTACTTTGAAAAAAGATAACGTTGGTGGCGTCGAACGATGGGTAGAAAATTCAGTAAGCGAAATGAACTTAAAGTCTTCGATCGTCCGCGTTGTTGAGGCTGCCGGATCTTATAAAATTCAGGGGTTCGTTCTTAACAATGGTACGCCTCTAGAGAGTGTCGAAGTAAAAATTGATGAGGGTCCTTGGCAACGTGCAGAAATTAATCCGCGATCTACAAAATATGCGTGGAAACTTTTCTCGTTGAATTGGGAGAACCCAGCAAGCGGAGAGCACAAAATTGTGTCAAGAGTGACTGATATTGATGGCAATGTTCAACCTACTTTGGAAGACATGCCAGAGCAAGTAACTTATTGGGAGGATTTTGCGCAGTTTCCAAGAACACTGACGATTTAATAATTATCTTTGCTCCTGAAGCGTTTGTTATGAAAAGCTATTTAATTGTTTCGCTCATTGCGGATGATAAGCCTGGGTTAATAGAAGACCTAGCAGTGGTGGTTTCGAAGTATTCAGGTAACTGGCTTGAGAGCAATATGTCTCATTTGGCTGGAAAATTTGCAGGGATCTTTCGGGTTAGCGTGGATGATGCAAATGCCGAGCTCCTTGCCAAAGAACTTCGTGCCGTTTCTACCTCCTTTAATCTGCAAATTGAATCCGGGGACGCGGATGAGAGAGAGGGACTGGACTCTAAACCCAATTTGTTAAATATTAATATTGTTGGTAATGATAGGCCGGGTATTGTGATGGAGATTTCTCAGGCTTTGGCTCAAATGGGTGTGAACGTAGAGTCTTTCGCTACAGTATGTGAAGCAGCGCCGATGTCGGGGGACGTTCTATTTAAACTTGATGCCGTCCTAAAGAATCCGAGGAACTTAGATTTCGAAAAATTGAAGACAAACCTGGAGCTACTTGCTGATGATCTTATTATAGAGATTGAGTGATGATATTAATTAAGGAGATTAATTTCGAAGCGATTTCTGTTCCCACCCGCGCTCGTCTGCGATTTTAATAAGTTTCTGGTCACCATCGATTACTATGGGAGTGCTTACTTGCTCTAACAAAGGCAGATCGTTTATGGAGTCACTATAAAAAATACTGTCCGACAGGTTAAGATCGTCCCTAAATTTTAGCCATTGCTTTATTTTCTCTACCTTCCCATGCTGATAACATGGTGTTCCTGAAATCTCACCGGTGTAAAAAAATTCTTTTTCTCGAGAGTACGTTACGAGAGCAGTGCCAAAAAAATGATTGACCTTAAACTCCTCCGCAATAGGCGCCGCTATGTACTCGTTTGTTGCTGTAATGATGATACAGAAGTCATTCGCTTTTAAGTGATCATTCACGAGTGAACGCGCTTTGGAGAGAATTAAGGGCTTTATCGAGGACGACATAAACTCGGTATGCATGAAACTGAGTTGTGAATGATTAAGGTTCAAAACCGGCTTTAGTGTAAAAAGGACGTACTCGTTAATATCTAAAATACTATTCTGATATTGCTCGTAAAAAATATCGTTTTGCATACGATGCTTTTTTTCATCTACCAAACCCTTACGGATCAGAAATTCTCCCCATTCATGATCGCTGTCACCATTTAAAAGAGTGTTGTCTAGATCGAATAAAACTAATCTAAACTTTGACCTTGATGCATTTTTTTTAATCATCTTTTCCCTGCTTGCTAAGCATTTTGAATACAAAAAGCCTTTCGGTATTGTAACTCAGAATGGAAAGGTGGGGGTAACACCTTGATCGCACGCAATAACATCGACATAAATTTTGTTGAGTCATTGCATGCTTTTGGCTTTTTATGATTCAATGAAATTCGATAAGCAAAACAAGGCCATATTGTGATCGACTCAAAAGGCTACAGAGCAAATGTAGGGATTATAGTTTGCAATAAAATTGGAAAAGTTCTTTGGGCTAAACGGATCGGACAAAGCTCATGGCAGTTTCCTCAAGGCGGAGTAAAAAAAGACGAGACGATTGAGAAGGCTTTATTTCGTGAACTCAAAGAGGAGGTTGGGCTTGACGAAGGTGATGTTACGTTGCTGCATCAGACCAATAAGTGGTTGTACTACGATTTACCCGAGCAATATATCCGTCGAAATAATCTAGCGAACTCTAAACCGGTATGCATAGGTCAAAAACAAAAATGGTTTTTACTTGGTTTACGAAGCTCTGAAGAAAGTATTAAGCTCGACTGTAATAGCGAGCCAGAATTCGATGATTGGCGTTGGGTTGATTATTGGTATCCTCTTGAAAAAGTGGTTTCTTTTAAAAGAGAAGTTTACAAGGAAGCTTTGGAACAATTATCAAGTTCGTTAGAGACCTTTGTTAATTAAAAGTGGCGTTCAAGCCAAGTGTCGCTCAGAGAGTAAATTGTTTTTACTTTTTTAACCTGATTGTTTTACCTCCGTTAATTGAAATTTTACTAGGCTGCGGGCTTTTGTTTTACCATTTTTTTGGTATCGGTCCTCGCGAAAAATTATGTCGCCGTTTTTTGCGATAATCAATGCAGTTGTTGATACAGTGCCATAGTATGAAGTTGTTTCTTTATTTTTCATGGGAATTGCTTTCATGAAAATAGATGAGGAAATGGCCGAGCTTCCCTTCTCGCCATCATTTTTTTGCCTCGAAGGGCCCGAGGCTCCGAGTTCGCTATTGTCTTGCATTGTGTTAACTAACACGTCAGTCGTTATATTTAGTTTCGATATTTGACTGAATTTTGTGACTGCATTCAGAGATCTCCTGCACCTACGATCTAAGAAGCTGTTGGATAAGCTATAAATTCCCGGGTTTAATTTCTCTACTCCCGGACGTGCGTTAGTAATATAAAAAAGTGATTGACGATCCCCAAATATCAGGTTGAAGCCCTCATACTTTCCTATGTCCCTTGATACTTTAGAGGCGTAATTTTCGGGTGAAAGTGAACTGATTAGGAATTCAGTTACAAGCGTGCCTCGCGAAACAGTCGGAGCGCTAAAGAGGGCTTTGTGTGCTGGAAAATTTGTTACGGCTGCGAACCTACCTGAAAAAGTCGCGCCAAGCCATGTTCCGCCTCCTTGCAAATCCTTGCCAGCGATTATTGAGCTTTTTTTCCAAACATGAGCTATTTCACTTGGGCGGCAGAAAAATTCGTCTCTGTTGGCTGACATCACTAGTGGATGCGAACCTGTGGGTTCAAATTGCAGAGTAATTATACACATACATCCGGATCATTCTGTAAAGCAAGAGTATAACTCAGTCGGTAGGATTTAAAAGGTCTGTTAAGTCGGCTTGAAATTCTATAACCTTACACGTCAAGTCTAACCATGTTTGCAAACCACTTAGGTGCTCATCTATGCTTATTCATCCTCAGCTGGATCCCGTTGCATTTTCTCTCGGGCCCTTGAGTGTTCAGTGGTATGGACTGATGTATATTCTTGCTTTTGCTGGGTTCTATTGGCTTGCTCGTTATCGATGTCGCCAAGGTGTTATAAATTGGTCGGATGAACAATTATCTGATTTGGTTTTTTATGGAGCTCTTGGAGTTGTGCTCGGAGGACGCTTGGGCTCAGTCTTTTTCTATAATTTTGATAGATTTATACAGGATCCGCTTTGGTTATTTCGCGTTTGGGAAGGCGGTATGTCATTCCACGGCGGGCTGTTAGGTGTAATGCTTGCTATTTATTTTTTTTCACGTCGAGTTAGTATGCCCTATTTTTTTGTACTTGATTTCGTCGCTCCGCTCGTGCCGTTTGGTTTGGGTGCTGGTCGTATTGGAAATTTTATAAACGGCGAGCTTTGGGGTCGGCCGACTGACTTGCCATGGGGAATGGTTTTTCCGCAAGTTGACGCACTTGCAAGGCACCCTTCACAGCTGTATCAGTTTGGTCTAGAGGGGGTTGTGATGTTTGGTATTCTTTTTTTGTTTTCAACGAAACCACGCCCAAGATATGCTGTTTCTGGCTTGTTTGCACTGCTGTACGGTACCTTTAGGTTTGCCGTAGAGTTTTTTCGGCAGCCAGATGCAAATTTAGGTTTTGTAGCGTGGGATTGGATGACGCAAGGGCAGTTGCTTTCTATTCCACTTATCCTTGTCGGAATAATTCTGTTATACATTGCGGGTTCGAGAAATCATCAGGTTTAAGCTTAATTAGATTGGTTGCGGCTTTTCGCAGAGGGTTTTATGCAGCAGTACTTAGATCTTTGCCATCGCATTGTTAATGAAGGTACGTGGATTAATAACAAGCGCACAGGAAAGAAATGCTTGACAGTTATAAATGCGGATTTTGAATACTCAGTCGGTGCTAATAAGTTTCCGCTTATAACCACGCGTAAAAGTTATTGGAAAGCAGCAATTGCTGAGTTACTCGGATATCTCCGAGGGTACGATAGCGCTGCTGATTTTCGTAAGCTTGGTACCAGGTCTTGGGACCTAAATGCCAACAAAAATCCTGAATGGCTCGCTAATCCTCATCGAAAGGGCGAGGATGACATGGGTAGAGTTTATGGCGTTCAGGGAAGGTCTTGGGCAAAACCGAATGGAGGTTCAATAGATCAACTCAAGAAGATCATCAGAAACTTATCTTTAGGTGTTGATGATCGTGGTGAGATATTAACATTTTATAATCCAGGTGAGTTTGAGTTAGGTTGTTTACGGCCATGTATGCATACTCATACCTTTTCTTTAATTGGTAACACTCTTAACTTAACGAGTTACCAACGGTCTTGCGATGTGCCTTTAGGATTAAATTTCAATCAAATACAGGTTTTTGTATTGCTTGCTTTAGTAGCGCAGCTCACAGGTCATGTCCCGGGTACTGCGTATCACAAGATTGTAAATGCCCATATTTATGAAGACCAACTTGACTTGATGCGAAACGAGCAATTGAAGCGTGAGCCGTTCGAGTCACCACGTCTCACCCTTAATAGCGAGATAAAAACTATTGAGGACCTTGAGAGCTGGGTCACTTTGGATGACTTTTCTGTGGAAGGCTATCAGTGCCACCCAGCAATAATTTATCCTTTTGCAGTATAATATTGATCTCACCACAAGATGTTACTCGATATGAACATAGCTTTAATTTGTGCCATGGCCAGAAACTTTTCTATTGGTAAAGATAATAAATTACCGTGGCATCTTTCAGAAGATCTTAAGAATTTCCGCCGAGTTACCACTGGGCATTGTATTATTATGGGCCGAAACACGTGGGAATCAATTGGTCGACCGCTTCCCAACCGCGTTAATATCGTAATAAGCAGCCGAATAAGCTTACTGGCCGAGGGGACTATTGTGGTCCCTAATTTAACAGAGGCAATTTCAATAGCCAGAGCTGAGAGCAAAGTTTCAAACGCTGGGAAGGTCTTTATAATCGGTGGCGCGAGGGTTTATGCCGAAGCAATGCCACTTGCAGATGAGTTTTTTCTTACACGCGTTCATGCTGAGGTTCCTGGAGATACTTTTCTAGAAGGGTTTAATGATGAAGAGTGGACAGAAGTAAGTCGCGAAAATTATCCAGCTAACTCTCAAAGTGAATTCGATTACAGTATTTGTCACTTAACTCGTAAGCATCAGAGCAATTCGGTAGAGTAAGTTATATTTATTATATTTTTTTCCAAAAAATCTTAGATTTACGTACAGAGTCATAAAGTAATTGACGATTTTTGGGAAGTGATTCCAAGGATGCCTCTTTAAAATTGTTTTCGATGAACCAATGAGCAGCCTCAGTCGTCAATACAAAGATCTCAGTTATCCCTGCTTTCTTCGCTTGCGACTCTAAAGAATTTAAAAGTCTCTTTCCCAGCCCTTTGTTTTGATGCTTGTCACTGGTTGCGATACATGAGATCTCAGCTAATGTATCAGTCTCAAAATGAAGTGCCGCACAGGCAACAATCTCTCCCTCAACCTCGATAACTCGAAAATGATCTATTTCAGACTCTAAAAATTTTTTTGACCGACTTATCAGTAGACCTTTTTCTTCGAGCGGTTTAATTATATTTAAAATTTCTGAGGAGTCACTTATCCTGCCATCGCGAAGTATGCTTGACTCATCTTTACTGATCAGAGTCCCGCAACCTTCTGGGGTAAAAAGTTCTCGGATAAGTGTCCCATCAGAACAGTAATTTATAATATGAGTGCGATTTACTCCGAACTGAACAGCGCGAGCCGAGTACTCTATTTGCTTGCCGAAAAAATGCTCTTTATCATTTTTAGAGCTTTTCATTCTCGATGCATGAAGCGAGCTCTCATCCGGATCCAAGTGAGCAATTAAGGTTCCTTGAGAATCTGTTACGCCGTCGCAATCTGTCATCACTATCATTTTCTCAGCTTTCAGAGCGATTGCCATTTCGGCTGCAATCTCTATTTCACATAAATTGAAGACTTCACCTGTTACGGAATAACCGATATTGGATTGAAGCAAGAGGCAGTCGTTATCCAATTGTTTGCGTAATAAGTCCACCTGTATATGTCTCACTTTCCCCGTTTGTTGAAAATCAATTCCGTTTTTTACTCCAAGGGGCTTTGCAACAAGAAAACTACCTCTAATCAATCGAATCCCGTTATTTTGATCCAATTTTGCTGCCCGGCCTGACAGAAACATAGCGTCTATCTTTGACGAAAGCGTGCCTACAATTCCAGATATATTGTCAATTTCCTCTTTTTTTGTAACCGGCATACCTTCATTATAAATTATTTCAGTATCGCGACGATTATAAGCCTTCGCAATTTGTGGCCTTGCGCCATGAACTAAAACAAGTCGCACGCCAATACTTTTAAGAAGTGAAAGATCTGAAATTAATTCTGAAAAATAAGGCGAGTTAAATGCCTCTCCTTCTATAACAATAACGAATGTACAGCCGCGATGAGAGTTTATATAGCGGGTCGAGTTTCTAAACCAATCAATTGACTGATTGTTCACGGTTTTAGATTTTTTCGCAGAAGTGTCTTTGTCTTTAGAGTGATTTTTCATAAATTCATTACAAATATTTGCGTATTTTCAAACGCATTATTCAGTCTATCAAACAGTCTGTTTTTGCTGCCATTATAAAATCGTTTAAGTGCAAATCTTTTAAATTATGAGACCACCAATTCACAACTACCTCTCCCCATCTGATTAACAATACTGGGTGATGGTTCTGTCGCTCAGAAATCGCACTTACTTTTGTTGCGAATAAAAACGCGGTTTTAAAATCTGCAAAGTAAAAAGTCCTAGTTAACTTAAAAGATTCTTCATCATTATATCGCTTCCAATTAGGAATTTCATTTAAAGCGTGTTTTAACTTTGTTCCGGCAATAGGGTTCATTGATAATTTGGTAAAATTCGTATCCATTTCAGATAGTTTCACTTTGTCACCCTCTAAAAGCATTTTACGAAAACTCTTCAAGTATTGTATCGATCATATAAAAGCCGACAGGCGTAGTTGTTATATGGTTCTCAACTCTACTCATTAGTCCTTTTGAAACCATTTGATCGACCTTGGCAGAAATCTCAGAAAAACATAAATTTGTACGCTGCTCAAACAGCTCAATAGTGAAGCCTTTACGTAATCTTAGATTGTTCAATAAAAATTCAATACTAATTTGGTCGCTCTCAATAAGAGTAAATCCACAATCTATTTTCGCAGACGTTGAGCGATCCAAGAAATTTTTTAGATATCTATCCGGTTGTTTTCTTTTGGCTGACCGATATATTTCTCCATTACTATATGATATTTTTCCATGTGCTCCTGCACCAATCCCAAGGTAATCTCCAAACTGCCAATAATTTAGATTATGGGAGGAAGATCTATTTTTTGTACTATACGCCGAGATTTCATATTGGCGTAATCCCCTGGCATCTAGCTTTTGATTCCCTAATTCATATAGATCTTGAGTGATCGTTTCGTTAGGTAGCGTCGGAGGAAATGAATAAAAAACAGTGTTACGTTCGATTGTCAATTCATACCACGATAAATGAGGAGGTTGAAATGCGAGAGCTGTTTCAAGGTCGCGGAGTCCATCTGCTACCGTTTGACCCGGGAGCGTGTGCATAATATCAACATTATAATTTTGAAAGCCAGCTTCCTTAGCCAGCGTTATAGCCTTGTGACTTTGCCTTCCGGTATGAAGTCGCCCTAGTATTTTTAGTTTTTTGTCGTCGAAACTTTGAACGCCGATTGACAGACGATTAACGCCTGCTTCTTTATATCCAGCAAATTTAGCGGCTTCAGCAGTTCCTGGGTTCGCTTCCAACGTGATCTCAATTTCAGGACTATAATTCGTTCTAGCTTTAATGTGCTCAAGTAAGGTCTTTATTGATAATGGATCAAATAAACTTGGCGTCCCTCCACCAATAAATATTGATTGTATTTGGCGTGGTTCTGTAATGCTTTGATTTGACTTTGCTGATACTCTATTCGCAAATACAAAATCCCGATCGAAATCATTACAAAGTGCTTTTATATAATCAGCTTCTGGGAGCGAGCCGGTTTTCTTATGAGAGTTAAAGTCACAGTACGGACATTTTTTCTCACACCATGGGATATGGATATAAAGAGTTAGCGGCGGGTAGGCCAAAGTTTTTGGAGCCTCCTGAGAGCAAGCGCACGATGACTTATTGAATTTTTTACCTCTGGCAGAAGTTCCGCCGACGAGCATTTGTGTGTGCTGACGTAGAAAAGAGGATCGTATCCAAATCCGTTTTCTCCGGCTGGTTCCCGAAGGATAGAGCCTTCCCAGGATCCTAAGCAAATCAGTGGGGTTGGGTCGGCAGTAAATCGCAAGTATGCGATCGCACAATAAAATCGCGCGGTTCTTTCGTTTATCGGTACATCCGATAATTCACTCAGTAGTTTCTGATTGTTTGCTTCATCGGCTTCAGGTCCTGAAACGGATGAGTATCGCGCTGAAAAAATTCCTGGTTGGCCACCTAAAGCATCGACTTCGAGGCCTGAATCATCCGCAATTGATGGCAATCCAGTAATTGCACAGGCGTTTCGTGCTTTTATAATTGCGTTTTCGACAAAGGTTTGGCCTGTTTCCTTAGCGTCCTTGACGCCGAGGTCCGTTTGATAAAGGAGCTCAATTGATGGGTCAAGAATTACTGCCTGAATTTCCCGCAGTTTACCTTTGTTACTTGAAGCTAATACGATTTTTTTCATTATTTGAATTTTACGACTTTGTAATGTGATAGATCGCAATTTCTCCAAGTAAATTTGGGAAAAGTTTCATAGCTAAGCTGCCTTGGTGTTCCAAATTGACAACTGTTTTATTGAGAACCGTAATTTTTTTTTCGACGCACATTAAATCAAAATCTTTTACGGTACAAAAATGAATATTGGGAGTATCGTACCAATTGTGAGGCATAAACTTAGATATTGGCATCCTTCCTCGAAAAAAAAGATAAAGCCTACTCTTCCAGTTACCAAAATTGGGGAATGTTATAATTCCCCTCTCTCCAACTCTCAGCATATCTTCTATTAACTTGTCGGGTTGACTTAACGCTTGAAGCGTCTGAGCAAGAAGGACCGTATCAAAACTATTTGCTTTGAAGTTCTCTAAGCCAGAATCTAGGTCCTGGTTAATCACATTGACACCTATTTCGAGACACGATTGGATCTTTTTAAGATTCTTTTCAAGACCAATCCCATATGTATTTCGCTCTATTTGAAGTTTTTTTAATAAGTGGCCGCTGCCACATCCCAGATCCAGAACCCGTTCATTCTCTTTTATCCAGCTTGTAATAATTTTTAGATCAGGACGCATTAGTTTTTAACTCTACAAAAATATTACTCAAGAATGCCCTGAGCGCTTCCATATATTTGGGGATAGGCATTAGGAATGCGTCATGCCCTTCGTCTGCTTCGATTTCCAGGTAACTGACATTACAGGATGCCGATAACAAAATCTCGACTAGTTCTCGCGATCGTTCGGGCGGAAAGCGCCAATCTGTGCTAAACGATATCAACAAAAATTTACAGGAAGCATTGGCAAACGCCTTGCTTAAATCGTTATCAAAGTCAGTTGACGGATCGAAATAGTCTAAAGCCTTCGTCATAAGGAGGTAAGTGTTGGCATCAAAATTATTTGAAAAGCGTTCGCCCTGATAGTGCAGATAACTTTCTACCTCAAAATCTACATCCAGTCCGTAGCTTAGCTCTCCAGATTTAAGGTTTCTTCCAACATTTTTTTCTAACTTTAATTGATCGTCTGCAAATTCGTTACCGAATTTTAGACGCATGGCCGAATCAGAGAGATAAGTAATATGACCGATCATCCGAGCCAACATTAACCCCTGCTTAGGTCGTGAATCATGCTCTAAATACCGGCCCTCATAGAAGTTTGGGTCTTTGGTGATAGAGTGTCGAGCAACTTCGTTGAACGCGATATTTTGAGCAGACAGCTTGGCAGCTGAAGCAATGCAAATGGCAGCTTTGAGTTTTTTTGGATGCTCAATCGCCCAGTGTTGGACTTGCATGCCTCCCAAGCTGCCGCCAATAACTGCAGCCCATTGTTTAATTAAGAGAATTCCCATTAACCTTTTTTGCGATTCAACCCAGTCAGCGACTGTAATAACAGGGAAATCAGGTCCAAAAGGCTTCCCGTTTATAGGATTGATAGAGGTTGGCCCAGTACTCCCACCGCAACCTCCGAGATTGTTTACAGCGATAACATAAAATAAATTGGTATCAATCGCTTTCCCAGGGCCAATTGCGCTATCCCACCAACCCGGTTTCCGGTCGGTTTCCGAATGAAAACCGGCCGCATGATGATCGCCACTTAGCGCATGACATACCAGGATGGCGTTATCTCTTTTTTTGTTGAGTTCCCCATATGACTCAGTTATCAAGTCGTAATTAGGAATGACTTTGCCACTGCGCAGAATCAAAGGGTCTTTAAAATGAAAAACCTGAGGTGTAACTATGCCAACAGAGGTAGTGGGGCTATGTGCCATTTTTTATAATTTCTTTTCTCATATATAAATGGTGCTTTGTAAGATTTTTTCCGACGTGAGTATATTTATAATCCAAGAATTACTGCAGAATATCTGCCAAGATCAAAAGCGCCTATAAAAAAGTCCTGTAGTAATCGAATTATTAAAAATATTAAGATTGGCGAAAGATCTAATCCTCCCAATGGTGGGATAACCTGTCTGACCGGTGCCATGATCGGTTCTGTGAGTTGCCATATTAAAAGTAACATAGGATGGGGGTTCATAGATCCTGAAAACATCATTACAAATGACATAATGATCGAAGCCAATATCGCGTAGTAGTATATTTTAATTACAACCAGTATCGTTCCAACGAGTGCCCAAGTGAGTACTAAGCCTGCGGATGGTATTTGGCTTCCGTAGCTTAAAATAAGAGCACAAATAGCAAGAGCATGGATGCAAATTGCTAGAACCACACATGCAAGATCTATGTTTTTATAGCTGGGTATAAATCCTCTCAGCGGCCTTACTAATGGGTCTGTTACTTGAACTACTGCTTGTGATAGTGGATTATAAAAATCTGCGCGCGCAATCTGTAATAAGAGGCGAAGTAGGATAGCGCCTAAATAGAGTCCCCCCAACGTACTTATAACTAAGGTTGCGGAATTACTAAAAAAATCCATGATCCCTCTCTTACGGCGTTTTTCTTCTATTAAAGTGTTTATTTATTTTTGGCAATGTTGATTGATCGCTTATGTGCCGCTAAGGCGGCTTCTTTAACTAATTTTTTAAAACCACCAGACTCAAAAACTTTTATAGCGGCTTCGGTAGTTCCGCCCGGAGATGTAACCTTTTGACGAAGGCCAGCAATGTCGTCAACTTGCGTTTGAGCAAGATGAGCAGCCCCCATCGCAGTTTGATTAACGAGCTTTTTTGAAAGATTGTCATCAAGGCCTAACTCGGTTGATATATCTTGTAACGCTTCTATAAACAAGAAAAAATAAGCAGGCCCACTGCCAGAAATGGCTGTTATGACGTCAATTTTATCCTCATTGTCTACCCAAGCATTTATACCCAGTGTTTTAAGAATAGAGTCAGCTTCCTGTCGTTGATTGATGCTTACTCGCTTGTTTGCAAATAGGCCTGTCGCTCCAAATCCAATCATAGCTGGAGTATTGGGCATGCAGCGGACTAAGCTTAGAGTAGTCCCGCAGTGCCTCTCAATTTCAGATGTTGTAATACCTGCTGCTATCGAAATAATCAGTTGTTTGTCTTGACGAATATGGTCTGCAAGATTGGTTAAAACGAGTTCAATGCTTTGTGGTTTGACCGCTAGGATTATAACGTCAGCCCCTTTAGCGATGGTTTCCAAACTTTTAGGCACTACATCGTAATTCTCAGCAATATACGCGAGTCTTGCCTCGTCGATATCGGTTGCCCATAACATCCTCGAATTAAACTCTTTGGTAGTAAGGCCACGAATCATACTTTCCGCCATGTTGCCCGTACCAATGAATCCGATAATTTGCTTATTCAATTAAAACCCCCGTGATAGATCTTAACGTTTTAACGATAATGTACGCAAATGACTCTTCTTTTTTTGGTTCCGTTGTAAGTTTGAAAATAATCAGTTCTTACGCAGACTCTGATCTTTTGCCAAAGAGTGAAGTGCCTATCCGCACGAGAGTAGAATTTTGTGCAATTGCGGCTTCGAAATCGGCACTCATACCAATCGAGAGGGTATCTAATGTTAAAAACTCGGATTTCAACTGGTTAAACGTTTCTTTGAGAGGTTTATAAACTGACTGTTGGGCCCTGAGGTCAGTTTTTGGTGCGGGAATTGCCATTAGTCCGCGTAGTCGGAGTCGTGGTAATGAATCTACCAGAACGCATAGCGGATGGAGTTGCGACATTGAGATGCCAGCCTTGTTAGGCTCATCTGATATTTTTACTTGTACGCAAATGTTGATTGGCTTTTTCTCGATCGGGCGCTGGTCATTAAGCCTATGCGCTATCTTTTCTCTGTCAACACTCTGAATCCAATCAAAATTTTCTGCTAATAACCGAGTCTTGTTTGCTTGTATAGGCCCGATGAAATGCCAGGTAATGGGGTAGTCTCTTAGTCCGTCAATTTTCTCTATAGCTTCGCTCGCATAACTTTCTCCAAAGTGAGTTAGGCCGTTTTCAAAGGCATTTTGGATACAATGGATCGATTGCCTCTTGGAGACGGCAAGAAGACTTACAGAGAACTCTTTTCTTCTATATCGCTGTTCGTATTTTCTTAGTTTTTCCAATAGAGATTCTATGTTTTTTTGTAACATTAAATTACTCACGATTAACCCTGCTTTAATTAACTGACTGGAATGCAAATTTTTTCTCGATAACCAACTACTAGCAAAGGATTGCTATTTTATTATTTTCTTCAACCAATCTTCTAATATTATTGCTGCTGCCACATCATCAATAAGTACTTTTTTATTTTTCTTTCTGATATTGAGTTTGCCTTTTTGCTGGATTCGTGCGTCTGCGCTCGACAACCTCTCATCCGATCCATAGCAAGGTAGATTAAACCGGCCGTTTAAGCGGTGGGCAAACGTTACTGCTCGTGAAAGAAGCTCGCTATTAGAACCGTCAAGATTATAAGGTAGCCCAACCACTAAGAAATTTGGGTTCCAATCATTAATAATTTCAGCTACATCGTTCCATTCTGGCATGCCGTCCCGAGCCTTCAATACATCAACTTCCTTCGCTCTACCAGTGATACTCTGTCCATATGCTACGCCAATTTTTTTTAATCCATAATCAAAAGCTAGAGCACTAATCGCTCCCTCAAAAAACGGTATGGCTTCCAATTCGTCAAGATGTATTTTTTTCACAGTGTATATTTCATTCGCTGAGCGCATTTATGAGTGTCCAACGTGTGGGGCATAACTTCCTAGATCAAAATTTAGGTTACTAATAATTGAGTCAAATTTTGGCTCATAAGGTTCTTCGAAAAGCGTCTTTTTTTCGGCAGGGATAGTAAGCCAAACATTCGCCGCAAGCTCGCTCTCTAATTGACCGGACGACCATCCTGCACACCCTAAAGCTATCAAGTAATCTGTAGGGCCATCTCCCTGAGCAATCGCATGAAAAATTTCAAATTCCGTCGTTAAAAAAATTTCTTCGTTTATTTTAAGAGATGATGGACCTTGATATGACTCATCATGCAAAATAAACCCGTTGTTTTCATAAAGTGGTCCGCCTAAAAGCATTGTTTTATTCCTCAGAGTTAGAGCTTTCTTTTCGGTTTTAAAATTTGAATCCTTGAAGACGTCGCAAAATCTCTTGTGCATTGGCTTATTTACGACTATGCCTGCTGCGCCATCAGCATCATGACGAAATATATACGTAATCGATCTCTGAAAATAACGATCTGTATGACAAGGCAAGCTTACAAGAAAGTGATTCTGTAACGATTGGGCACACATCATAATTCCCCATGACGCTCTTTGGTTACGCAGACTCTATTTTAGTCAAGACGCATTCCATAAAGTCGTCGCCAATATTCAAATCACAAAATTTATCAATTTCTCTTATACACGTGGGACTTGTCACATTGATTTCAGTGAGATAATCCCCAATTACGTCTAGTCCGACAAACGCTAAACCTTTCTCTTTTAAGGTGGGCCCGATTTTGGAGCAAATCCATTTATCACGATCAGACAACTTTTCAACGACACCTCGCCCGCCAGCAGCAAGATTCCCCCGGGTTTCTCCAGAAGATGGAATTCTTGACAGCCCATAGGAAACTGGCTCTCCGTTGATCAGAAGAATTCTTTTGTCACCATCCTTGATTTCAGGTATGAAGCGTTGCGCCATAATTTGGCGCTGGCCAAAAGAGGTTAAAGTTTCAACTATGACGTTAAAATTTGGGTCATTGTGCTTTACACGAAATATTGATGCGCCTCCCATGCCGTCAAGTGGTTTAAGAATTATATCCTCGTGCTCCTCGAAAAAATCTCTAATTCGCTTGTGAGAGGCAGTGACAATAAGAGGAGGACAACATTCAGTGAACTGGAGGGCAAAAAGTTTTTCATTGCAGTCTCTGATGCTTTTAGGGTCATTTAAAACAACCGTTCCCTGACGCGCGGCTTCTTCCAAGAGATAAGTCGCATAGATAAAATCCATATCAAACGGTGGGTCTTTGCGCATGATTATGGCGTCGAAATCCTTAGTCGCCTGATCCTTCGTAATCCCAAATT
>TARA_Y100000385_G_scaffold117559_1_pt1 | contig 27293 bp, 19 predicted proteins | sample TARA_Y100000385 | Tara Oceans TARA_Y100000385 (sample SAMEA2620980) | marine metagenome | biome: marine biome (ENVO:00000447); feature: surface water layer (ENVO:00002042); material: "saline water (ENVO:00002010), including plankton (ENVO:xxxxxxxx)" | depth 5 m
ATCGGCAACATCGGTCCAATCTGTAGGATTACCATCATTATCAATAGCAACAATAGGGAAGTTGCCTTCATCATCTTTGGTATAGAACTCTGGACGCTCTGTTACCCAAACATGGTCAAATGAAGTATGATTTGCCACCCAATCAAGGATAACTTTCATACCTAGTTCATGAGCCTGGTTTACGATGGACTGAAAGTCGTCCAAGGTTCCAAAATTCGGATTTACTGCGGTATAGTCTGAGATACTGTAGTAAGAGCCTAGCTCGCCTTTGCGGTTTTCTACACCGATGGGTTGAATGGGCATGAACCACAAAATATCTACGCCCATCTCAGCTAATCGTGGAAGGTGTGATTGGAAGGCTTTCAATGTGCCTTCCTCAGTGTATTGTCTGACGTTTACTTCATAAACATTGTCGCTAGCTGCCCATTCAGGGCGCTTAGGGCCATCGTATTCAGGCAAAGAGGCGACAGGCGCAGCAGGCTGGCAAGCCAACAATGCTGTTGCGGCAGCGAAGGCAATAAGAAGTGTTCTTTTCATGGTAAGTGAATTAGTCTTGGTTGAATTGGCCGCAATTGCGGGTTTGGTAGATTTCGCCGTCTGCAGGAACAGTGATGTCCCAATCTTCTAGGTAGCGGTCTTCATTACTATTGTTAAAGAAGAAGCGCACCTCCTGTTCCATATACTTGCGCACAATGATGAGCAGGTGCGGTTCAGGTTGATGAATGGTCGTTGAACCGTAGTTCAAGGCCATGATGTTGGTCCGATTTTCGTTTAGGCGCGCAATGCGACCAAACAATTGTTGCTGACGCGGCGAAAAGTCGAACAGCATCATCTTTCTGTTGTCCGGATCGTTCCCTCCGTGAAGGGCAATTTCGTCGCCGTAGTAAAGAATAGGAATACCAGGGACAGCAATGTTGAAGGCGTGCAGGGCCGCCATTTTTCTATAACCACGCTCAGTAGGTGGTGGGATTTCACGTGTCCAACCTGCTAGCTTGCTATCTTCACTCATACTGATGTGTCCAGAGGCCATAGAGGAAAAACGTGGCTTGTCTTGATTCCCTGAAATATTACCCATCAAATGGTGGTGGCCGTAATAGTTGAGACTGCTTTCTAGGGCCTTTCGCAGGCGGTCGAAAGTTGCCCCTTCTTGTGTGAAGGCTTCAAACGCGGCATCGTAGAGGTTGAAGTTGAATTGTGCATCGACCTTTCCACTACCGATGTAGCTGGCAATCAGTTCATCCGAGCCGTAGGTCTCCCCGATCTGATAAACGTGATTATCGCTCGCAGCGCGGATTTTTTCCGTGAGCAATCGTGTGAAGTTCATAGGGATGTGCTTGGTGGCATCGTGGCGAAAGCCGTCGAAGTCGTATTCGGTGATCCAAACCAGCGCGCTATCGCTCATCCAATCTGCGACAGTATCGTTCCGTAATTCAAGGGTTGGCATAAAGGTATCAAACCAAGTCGTCAGGCGCTCTTCGTCCCAAAGTTGGGTGTTGAGTCGCCCGTCTTCGGTGTATTTGTTGGTGGCCCAGTTTGGGTGCTTTTGGTACAATGGGTGTAGTTCATGGACGTGGTTGGCCACATAATCGAGCAGTACGTTTTGCTCTTTCGCATGGGCATCGTCGAGGAATAAATGCAGCTCTTCAGGAGAAGCAAAACGATGGTCCGGTTTGATGTTGCTAATGGGCCAATACCCGTGGTATCCAGAGAACGTACTCACTGGTCCGCCTTGGTTCCAAAGGCCCCAAGCATCTTCAGGATTTTGTGTGATAGGGCTAATCCAAAGGGTGTTGGTGTGGAGCGCATCAAAGTACCCATCAACCAATTTTTGGCGCATACCCTCGATATCGCCGCCTTGATAGTTGGCACGAGGATGCACAGTGGAGTCTTGAACAGGCCTGTCGTTACTAGGGTTGCCGTTGAAGAACCGGTCTACCATAGCGAAATACATAATGGAAGTGTGCCAATCTTTTCGGTCCAATTCCTTTGTGTCAATAACTACTTCGCCAAACTTCAAAGGGATCAACCAATCCCCGCCTTGCTGGCCGTTTCTTGCAGTATATAATCTGATCCAAGCGCGTTCCCACTCTTTTGCGTCATTTGGAATCCAGACGGACAGGCCGTTTTCTAATCTATTTACCTCAATAACGCGGTTGTTGAAGAAGGCTAAAACCTCTTGGTCTTCCGGGATGTTAGAAAAGCGTAATGAGCCTTCGTGAACGAACTGGAAATCAATGGCCACGGGCGCTTCGCCACCACCGCCTTCCACGGTCAAGACATTATTGTAGTTTCCAAATCCATTGGGGACGGTCACGGCATTCGAGGGATCCAAGACTTCTGCATCGTTCACGACTAGTTTGTAGGCATATTCGCCGGGCGCTAGCACCAACGTCGTTTTCCAAGTGCTATCGCTCCATTCTAAAAATGTGGCATCGCCGTTCCAGGCGTTGAACACACCTTTGACCTTTACTTCTTCTCCTTCGAAACCAGGAATGCTCAAAGTAACAGCACGCTTAGCACCTTTAAAGACGGGCACATCCATGCTCGAGCGATGTCCAGTAATATGGGCAACGTTTAACTCACCCTCGAGTGAGCCGGACATCACTCCAACGCTGTAGTTAATACCTTTTGGTAATTCGTAGTCGCCAACCATGTAGTCTTTTCTAACATAGGCACTCTTTGTACCGTGATGAACGTGTGGCGAAGCCAGATCTGAGGCCTGCATGTGTTTAGGTACTGATTTTTCCGTTTTGCAGGCTGCAAGTATGGCTGCGATTAGTATTGCCGTGATTAGTTTCTTCATAGTTCACAGTTTTTTCAGGAGCTAAGGCAATTTTGATGCTACATTCAAATCTTAAACGTGAATTGCAGTAGTTGTGACTCTTTCCCCTTCACTAACATCATAAAACTCGCCATCGATAAAGAATTTTGCAGATGCTCCTCCTATATTCTCTATGCTGACCTCTTGGTTTGTCAAATTTGCCTTAAGCGTTGCTCCTCTCCAAAGAATGGAAAAGGTCAGTCCCTTCCATTGCACAGGAAGTTTAGGGGAGAAGTGTAATTCTTCGTTCCTGATTTTCATGCCACCGAACCCGTGCACTACAGACATCCAAGTTCCTGCCATTGATGTGATATGCAGTCCTTCGTGTACTTCTCGGTTGTAGTCGTCTATGTCTAAACGAGAAGTGCGTAGATACATTTCATAAGCTTTCTCAGGGTAGCCTAATTGGGCAGCAAGGATAGCATGCACACAGGGACTTAATGAGCTTTCGTGAACAGTCTTTGGTTCGTAATAATCAAAGTTGCGTTTCACTTCTTCCTGATCATACAGGTGATTGAGGAAGTAATATCCTTGCAATACATCCGCTTGCTTAATGAATATGGAGCGTAATATCCGGTCCCAACTCCAGTTTTGGTTGATTGGACGCTCGTCCAAGCTGAGATCGTCTGTAGTAAGCTGCTCCTTGTCCAGGAAGCCGTCCTGCTGCAATACCACACCGAGCTTCTCGCTTTTCGGGTAGTACATTTTAGCGATAATACCTTTCCACCTTGCAAATTCTGTAGTCGCGTTCAATGATGTTTTACTAGCAATAGCGTTCAGAACATGGGCTGCATTTTCTGCGAGCCAATCGTACGCTTCCAATGTCCACTCTAGCGTCCAAGATGCCATGCGGTTCGTATACCAGTTGTTGTTGATGTTGTTCTCGTATTCATTAGGCCCAGTAACCCCTAGCATGACATAGGCGTCTTTCTCTTGTGACCAGTTCACACGTTGCGACCAGAACCGGCTAATTCCCAAAAGAACCTCAAATCCTCCTTCGGTCAAATAGCCCCAATCTTGCGTGTGACGGATATAGTCGAATACTCCATAAGCAATGGCCGCGTTACGGTGTATCTCTTCAAAAGTTATTTCCCACTCGTTGTGACATTCTTCGCCGTTCATCGTCACCATCGGATATAAAGCTGCGCCGCCGGTAAATCCTAATTTAGATGCGTTTTGAATAGCTTTGTCTAGTTGCTTATATCGGTACAGACATAGGTTTTTCGCCACATTTGGCTGTGCCGTAGCAAGGTAGAATGGTAAACAGTAAGCTTCCGTATCCCAGTAGGTTGATCCGCCGTATTTCTCCCCGGTAAAACCTTTTGGACCAATGTTTAATCTATCGTCCACACCGGTGAAGGTCTGATTCATATGGAAGATATTAAAACGAATACCCTGCTGAGCCTCTGTATCACCATCAATTTCAATATCTGAGGTTTCCCACTTTTTATGCCAAGCTTCCATATGCTCAGAACGTAGTTTTTGATATCCTCTTGATTGCCCCGTGGTAGCGAGTGCAGTGGCATTAGTGTTTAATAATTCGGCTTCATGATTCATGCTAGATAGAACAGCAGCTACTTTTTCAAGTCTTAATTCTTGTCCTTCAGAAACGTTTAACCGAACAGTTTCGCTTACCCAAAGCTGCCGTAAATCTAAAACCGGATTCCAATCTTGAAGAACATCATTCTTGTAAAGAGTATTGCACATGGCAACACTTACTTCAAAGGCGGTCTTTTTAGTCTTAGCGTGAACGTAACTAGCATTGCTATTGGTGCCGAACGAACCGTGCTCCCAAAAAGACTCATTGTAGTTACTGTCTTCATTGGTAATAGTAAAATCTAGGCAGGTACATACTTCTATTTCACCGGAAAAATTTATTGGTGTGACCCGATATGAAATCGCGCCAACTTCGTCTTGAACAATGCTTGTAAAGCGTTCCGCATGAATAGCGAGTATTTTGCCAGAGGGAAGAGTCGCTTCAAAAGACCGCTTGAGCAATCCGCTTCTCATATCGAGTTCACGGTAAAAGTTATTTACGGCAACTGCGGTATTTAGGTCTAACTCCTCTTCTCCCACTTTGATTTTGATCCCAATCCAATTGCAGGAGTTTAGAACTTTAGCGAAATACTCAGGATAGCCATTCTTCCACCAACCTACCCTAGTTTTATCAGGGTAATACACGCCAGCCACATAAGAGCCTTGTAAGCTAGTACCGGTATATGTTTCTTCAAAATTGGCACGTTGGCCCATTCGGCCGTTACCAATAGAAAACAAACTTTCACTCTTAGGATGATTTTCCGCATTCCAACTGCGTTCAATAATCTTCCAAGGGTGTACCTCAGTATATGTATCAAGCATTCTTCGAATTCAATTTTTAAAATTGAGCTGCTAATAACTCCGGTGTAGTTTCGCCCAATGATTCAAAGTGGATGTTTGCATTGAGGGTTTCGGCTTCACCAATACCCACACTAGACATTCCACCTTGTTTTGCTGCTTGAACACCCGCTATGGAATCTTCAAAAACTAAACATTCTGACGGTTCTAATCCTAGAGCCTCTGCTCCTTTCAAAAATACTTCTGGATGTGGTTTGCCGTTTATCACATTATTCCCATCTATTACCGCACTAAATAATTCAGTGACACCTAATTTTTCTAAAACCATAGGCGCGTTTTTTGAGGCGCTTCCCAAGGCGATTAAAATTCCTTGGGAGTAGGTGCGACGCAAAAACTCAATCGCTCCTGGTAACGCATCTTCTGGCCCTAAGCCGCCAATGAGATCCAGGTACCAGCGGTTTTTTTGTTCTTGTAATTCTTGAAATTGAAGAACGCTTACTTCCGCTTGAGTCCATTCAATAATTTTCTTAAGGGAATCTGTTCTGCTGATGCCTTTCAGCTGCTCGTTTTGCGCTTCGGTAAAATCCCCTCCTAATTTTTGAGCAACTTTACGCCATGCTTGAAAATGAAAAACGGCAGTATCTACGATAACGCCGTCTAAGTCAAATAGGAATCCTTTTATCATGTGGTAGGCTTATACTTTATATGCTTCTAGGACTTTAAGATACTCTAAATGGTATTTAATTAAACCGTCTACCGGTTTGCGCATAATCTGTCCTAATTTCATGTTTCGTTTTGCTAAAACATCTTCCAAAATTTCGTGAAAAATAGCACCTACACTGCCTACAAAATGAACGGGTACAAGTTCACAATTGTTGAAACAAGCAATATGAATGTCAGCAAATTTTTCAAACCCTTCACGCACAATTTTCTTGACGTATGGGTGCTGCATGTGCTTTCCAGCAAACCTGCTAAAGGAGGCTAAATAAACGTTTGCATTGGGCTTGTTGTATACACTGGTGATGATTTCATCTTTATCCAATTGATACGTGTTGTAGAAGTCTTCCGCCATTTCTGTTGGAAGCTTTTTATACAAGAAGTCGGAGACAAGACGCTTTCCTATATAACTGGCAGACCCCTCATCACCTAATACATAGGCCAAGGCGGGTACTTCTTCGCTTACCGCTTCACCGTCAAAAAAACAACTGTTTGAGCCAGTTCCTATGATACAGGTAATAGCTGGTTCGCCAGTGTAGGTAGAATAAGCGCTTGCAACTAGATCATGGTCAACATTGATTTCTGCTTGAGGCAGTACCATTTGAAGACCGTCCTTTATAATGTCTTTTAAACTTTCTGAGGACGCGCCTGCTCCGTAGAAATAAACAAACTCAATACTGCTCCCAACAACCTTAAAGGCGTCATTATCACTTAGCTCCTCGTAAATAAAAGAAGCAGAGTGAAAGTAAGGGTTGAAGCCCATGGTTGAGAATCGCTTGTATTCAGTACCGTCTGAATTGAGAACAACCCAGTCGCATTTGGTAGAACCACTTTCAGCAATTAGTATCATAGCGATTTAATAAAACTTCCAAGTCACAAGGACTTGGAAGCATTAAAGTAATGTATTAAGCAAGACGTTCCACTAGGTTTGCTAATCGGGCAGAATAACCGGCTTCATTATCATACCATCCCAGAACTTTGACCAAATTTCCCTTTGCAGAGGTAACCCCAGCATCAAAAACGCAACTGTGCTTATCTCCAACAATATCGGAACTTACAATAGGGTCTTCAGTATAGCAAAGGATGTTTTTTAAGGGACCTTCAGCCGCCTCTTTCATTGCTGCGTTTATTTCTTCAGCCGTGGCTTCAGTTTTTAATTGGACCGTTAAATCTGTTGCAGAACCAGTAATAGTTGGAACGCGCATAGCGTAACCGTCTAATTTGCCTTTAAGTTGAGGCAACACAAGAGCAACTGCCTTTGCAGCTCCTGTAGAGGTTGGAATCATATTAACGGCTGCAGCACGAGCACGACGCTTGTCAGAATGAGGAGCATCTTGAATACGCTGATCAGAGGTATATGCATGAATGGTGCACATAAAGCCACTTTCAATACCAAATTTTTCATCCAAGACTTTTGCCATTGGAGAAAGACAATTGGTCGTACAAGAAGCGTTACTTACCATGGTGTCTTCGGCAGTCAACTCTGAGTCGTTTACACCTAAAACAATTGTCTTAATGTCGCCAGAGGCAGGTGCACTTAGCGCTACTTTCTTAGCGCCAGCTTTAATGTGTTTACCCATGCCTGCAGCGTCGCGGAAGAAGCCGGTTGATTCAATTACTACATCAACCCCTAATTCACCCCAAGGCAGTGTTTCCGGATCGCGCTGAGCGTAAACCGTAATTTCTTTGCCATTGACAATTAAAGAGGATTCAGTGTGAGATACTGTTCCGTTGAAACGACCGTGTGCACTGTCGTATTTCAATAAGTGAGCAAGCATATCTGTTGCAGTTAAATCGTTGATTGCAACGATTTCCACATTATCACTTTCAATCAAGTTTCTAAATGTCAAACGACCGATGCGGCCAAAGCCATTGATTGCAATTTTACTCATAATCTGATGTGTTGTTAGGTTGCTAGTATTCTAGCGATAGTTAGCATTTCTTCGTCTAAATCTGTGGTCTTAGAAATTGCTTCTGATAAAGGTGTATAAATTACTTTTTGATTGATCATTCCAGTCATAACCTTGGCCTTACCCTCCATTAAGCCAACAACGGCTCTGTAGCCAAGAATAGAGGCTAAAACCCTGTCGTTTGTAGATGGAGACCCACCGCGTTGCGTGTGACCCAAGTTGGTTACTTTGACATCAATACTTGGAAACTCTTTTTTTACGGCTTCTGCGATTGCAAAAATTCCACCAAGGTGGTTGCCTTCAGCAACCATAATAATATTGGAAGTCTTGCGCTTTGCTTGTGCTTTTCGGAGATCGTCAAACAAATCTTTGAAGGTGCTCTTTCTTTCTGGTAGAATGATGCTTAAAGCACCGGTGGCTAAACCAGTAGATGCAGCAATATAACCAGTGTCTCTACCCATTACCTCAACAAAAAACAAGCGATTATGAGAAGAGGCGGTATCTCGTATTTTATCTACACTCTCAATGACCGTATTGGTTGCAGTATCATAACCAATTGTAAAATCTGTTCCATACAAATCATTGTCAATAGTGCCTGGGACGCCCATAACACGGATACCATGTTCTTCGGCAAGTTTTAGTGCCCCAGTAAAAGAGCCATCACCCCCTATAACAATTAGGGCGTCTATATTGCGCTTCTTTAAATTGGCAGCAGCTTTTTTCCTTCCCTCAGCGGTTCTGAATTCTTGACTTCTCGCACTCTTTAAGAAGGTGCCCCCTTGTGCAAGGATGTGTTTTACACTTTGTGTAGTGAGTTCAATAATGTCATCTTCAATCATTCCTTCGTACCCTCTATAGGCACCAAAGACCTTTTTTTGGTGATATAATGCAGTTCTTGTTACCGCCCGAATAGCAGCATTCATTCCAGGGGCGTCGCCACCTGAAGTAAGTACTACTATGTTATTAATATCATCTAACATACGAGCAAAGATAAGAACTAAGTGTAAATAATACACTTATTAAATTTTTACTGCTTATATTCAAGGACCCAAATAAGAAAGAGTAGCAAAATTCACATCATGAGTGACCTAAAGGACATTAACCCTAACATCAGTGTTGATTGCGTGATTTTTGGTTTTGATGGCGAGAGTTTGAATGTCCTTTTGATTGAAGAAAAAGATATTGGTCAAGGTGTCTTAAAGCAAAGATTACCCGGTGATTTAATACATCAAGGAGAGGGCTTAGATGAATCCGCTGAACGCGTTTTGTGGGAATTGGCCAGTTTACGTGACGTTCATTTAAAACAGTTTCACACATTCGGCAATCCTCAACGGGTTAATGCTGAAAAGGACCGTAAATGGCTAGAGCTTTATCGTTCTAACCCCAAGGAAAGAGTCATTACTGTGGCCTATTACGCTCTAGTGAAAATGGCAGATTTTATTCCTAACCCTTCTAGTTTTGCTGGAGAAGCCCTTTGGATAGAAATTACTGAAATACCGGAATTGGCATTTGATCATAATGAAATTGTAAACGTTGCTTTGATGAAACTTCAGCGGCATTTTGAATTGAACAAAACAGCCTATGAGCTTCTGCCTCCTAAATTCACCTTAAATGAGCTTCAGCAGCTGCATGAGGCAATTACTCAAGAAGAATTAGACAAAAGAAATTTCCGTAAAAAAATTGTTCGCGAAAAAGTGATCGAAGCAACTGAGGAAAAACAAAAGGGTGTGCTACATAAACCTGCCCGATTGTACAAGGTTAAGTCAATAGATAGCCTATTGTAGCAAGAACATCTTGTTATTATGATAAACAATGGGCGCATTCAGTTAAGACAGCGGTTTTAGTCATTTCCATGGAACAAGTGTATTCTATACATTTGAAGAGAACAATACTTAACACAAACGCATGAAACAGTTTTCTCGTTTTCTTGTCATTATTTCGTTTTTGATTGGGGGCATTTTGCATGCTCAGACTATTTCAGGAACGGTAGTGGATGAATACAACGAACCGCTACCGTCTGTCTCTATTTCTACACAAGATGGCATAGCTACATCTACCAGCTTTAATGGTCAATATACCTTGTCATTAAAGCCTGGAAAGCATGTCCTTAGGTATACGTTCATAGGATATCAAACGGTGAATAAGGAAGTGGATGTCAAGGGTAAAATGGTGATCAACCTAACTATGAAGCCGTCCTTAAATCAGCTCAATGAAGTTGTGGTAGTGGGATACGGTGTTGCTCGTAAAAGAGATTTAACGGGTTCGGTAGTGTCCATAAAATCTAAGGAGTTAACGGATATACCCACTCCGTCTTTTGAAAACGCCATCCAAGGTAAAGCTGCAGGTGTTCAGGTGATTACGGGATCCGGTATTGCCGGTTCTGGTTCTATGGTAAGGGTTAGGGGAGTCGCGTCTATTTCTGCCGGTGGTGACCCTCTTTACGTGGTGGATGGAATTCCAATTACGCAGGATTACTTTTTAAATGGGAATCGTGGTGGTTTTAACACAAATCCACTTGCTACAATTAACCCAAACGATATAGAGTCTGTTGAAATACTTAAAGATGCAGCGGCAACAGGTATTTATGGGTCACGTGGCTCCAATGGGGTTGTGCTAATTACAACGAAAAGAGGTAAAAGCAAATCGTTAACCTATAATTTTTCCTCAAGAGTGGGTTTTTCAAACCCAACAGCATTGCCTAACATGATGAATAAAGATGAGTACCTTAAAATGTATGAGGAAGCGTGGGTGAATGACGGAAATGTTGGTATACCAGAACTTCCGGGAAACAGAATGAGCTGGTCAGAAGCGCAAGCGTATGAAGGAACAGATTGGATACAAGAAACTATACGTCAAGGAGTAAAACACGGTTATGATTTTTCCGCATCTCGTGGTTTCAAGGGGGGTAACTTTTATGCGGGGCTTTCATATAATGATAACCACAGTTATTTAGCCGGGAATTCCTATGAGCGCCTATCTGGGCGTATAAATGCAGATTTTGATCTTTCAAAGCGCTTTAAACTTGGCCTGAGTACTTCGCTTTCTCGCGGAGTAAACAACAGAATTGATGCGGCATGGTCAGGAGGTTTTGGAGAAGCAATGTCAAAGGCACTTCCCATCTATCCTATTTATTATGAAAATGATGAATTCGATGATGACGGGAATATAATGGCAAATGCGGGGGACTATTGGCTTAAAGGAGGTATTAATTTAAACCCGGTAGCGCAGCGTGACTTGAAAGATTGGACGGCCCTTGAAGACCGCTCGATCAATAACGTCACTATGAATTACAAGCTTAGTGACGCTTGGACTATTCGCGGTCAAGGCGCGTTTGATTATATGCACTTTGAGGATCATATATGGGAAAAGCCTGGATATGACCCTACCTATAAAGATGCCGATGGAAACTTTTTAGGTCGCGCAAACATGTATACTTATGATGTATACAATACTTCCGGAAACGCAACTGCTAACTACATCAAGGATTTTGGAGAAAACCACCATATAAATTGGTTAATCGGCTCCGAATATCAATACAACAGGATCAAACGTTGGGACGGCTATTACGACAGTGAGGCCCTTGGTCAGATAAGAGAGACAGGTCAGTGGGTGAATGATCCGTTGAGCTATTTAGAAGAGTATGCTTTCGCTTCAGCCTTTACTCGTTTGAACTACAATTATAAGGGCAAATACTATGCGGAGGCGTTGATTCGTCGCGACGGCTCTTCGAAGTTTGGCCCCAACAATAAGTACGGTAATTTCCCTGCTGCATCAGTGGGGTGGGTGATGTCAGACGAGGAGTTTCTGGACAGGCTGAACGCGATAAACTTTCTGAAAATGAAAGCTTCAGTTGGTAAGAACGGTAATTCTGCGATTCCGTCATATCAATGGTTCGGTTACTATAATGTGGCAAACAATGGTTATGCTGGTCAGACGTATCGCTATCCTGTTATCCGTGAAAACGCAAATCTGAGGTGGGAAACTTCCACAACGTATGATGTTGCCCTTGAATATGGTTTGTTCAATGATCGAATTTCTGGTGAATTGGCTTGGTATAGAAAACAGACGAACGACATGTTATTAAATGTTGCTCTTCAAGGATCTACAGGCTTTGGTTCTTGGTGGGATAATGTTGGTAGCGTTTACAACACAGGTGTAGAATTTGCCATAAAATCTAGAAACATTGTTACGGATAACTTTACATGGACTACAGATTTCAATATTGCACGCAATTATAACGAGATAACTTCTATTGGAGAATACTCTCCTGATGCCGTAAGTGGTGGTACAAACGATACCCGCGTGGTTGTTGGGATGCCAATTGGTACGAATTACTTGGTACAATTCTCCCACGTTGACCCACAGAACGGATTACCCGTTTATTTAGACAAGGAAGGAAATGAAACCTACACATGGGATCTACAAAATCGCGTAGCCGTGGGTAATGTCATGCCGGATGCTATTGGAGGACTTACCAATACGTTCAATTTCAAGAACTGGGAATTCGGATTCATGTGGGTGTTCACTATTGGCGGTGATATCTACGACAGTTCTTCTAAACGTCAAATGGGTGTGGTTACGGATTGGAACATGCGGACAGATTTGTTTGACCGATGGCAACAACCAGGGGATATTGCAACGTATCCGCGCTTGAGTAGGGACTACCGTACTTATGGGGCAAATACTGAATGGATCAATACAAACCTTTGGTTGCATGATGGAACATACGCAAGATTGCGAAACGTGAAATTGAGTTACCGAATTCCTCAGGAGCGCTTAAAACATGTCAAGGGGATGACAGTAAATGTGACGGGCACCAACTTGATTACATTAACCAATTTTATTGGTCTAGATCCAGAGATTGCTCGTGATTTTGAAAATGCAACGGATCGGAATATGTCACCTAATATTACGTACCTGACCCCACCCCAGGAGAAGACTTATAATATTGGTGTGAACATTAATTTTTAATCCTTTACAATCATGAAAAAAATAGCAGCAATAATAGCACTTGGAACGATTGTCATAGGAAACACCTCCTGTGAGCGAATCTTGGACTTCAAAGCAGATACAACTTCTCAAATTCCAGCTGACTCAGCAATCGTAACTATTGAAGATGCGCAACAGCTTTTGGTCAGCGTATATGATGTTACAGCGAACGCTTTTAACGGCGGCTTTCAAAATATTCCTGAGGTAATGTCTGACAACCTTGCTGACCCTCTCGGATTAAACGGAGAATATGCTCAAATTTATAGATGGACCTCATCCTTCTTTAACGGCTCTTTCGGTGGACAATATCGAGATGCGTATATCGCAATTTATCGTGCAAATACGCTTTTAGAGGAAGTGTCGAGTTTGGAAGGAGTCACCACTTCCGAAGCCCAAAGAATTTCTGCAGAGGCAAAATTTATTAGGGCACTTTGTCATTATCACGTTGTTCGTATTTGGGCACAACCTTATGGGTATACATCTGACAATAGTCACCTAGGTATTCCGTTAAAGTTAAGCGCGGATCAAACGCCGCAAATGCGCGCCACGGTTGCAGAAGTATACGCTGCAATTGAACAAGACTTGTTAGACGCGGAACAGGATTTACCTGTGGACAACGGTATTTTTGCCAATCAAATGGCTGCCAAATCACTATTGGCAAAAGTGTATTTGGAAATGGCAGATTTCTCCAGTGCAAAAACAAAATCCTCGGAGGTAATTAACTCTGGAGCGTATGCTTTAGAGCAGGACTTGACAAAACGTTTCAATGACCATGCAAACGGGAGCTTACCCGCGGAATTTATATTTACGCTTGTAAGCACAAATGAAGTTGTAGGTAGTGACACCCTAGTGGATGAGCGCGGATCAGGATTTGTGGGTAATTATCGTTCGGACGACCCAAACGCGAATCCTGCCTTAAAAGCAAGCGCAGATTTGTTTACATCTGCTACCGCGGACACCAATGATTTCCGAGGTCATTTGTGGTATAACATGCGCAACGCTGGAACACCAGATGAGCTTTATATGATTAGTAAATTTGATGCAAGCTTTATTGATGTTCCACTCATTCACTTGACGGAAATGTACCTCATTTATGCAGAATGTAACGTTCGCTTAAATAGCGATAATGACGGTAGCGGCTTAGGGTTTATCAATGACTTGAGAACTAGAGCAGGTGTCCCGGTTTTAGGTTCATTAAGCCTAAATGAGGTAATGGCAGAGAGAAGATTAGAAATGGCTTGTGAAGGAGATCGCCTCTTCCAGCTTAAGCGCAGAGGTGTGCTAGGTGAAATTCAGAAAATCCGAGGCGTCGACTGGGATTGTCCCGGAATGGTGCTTCAGTTTCCAAATTTTGAAGGCACGGCGCAAGGGTTTATATATAATGACGAAGGAGGCTGCCAATAATGCAGTTAGATAAAATGAAAAAAGTAACACTATTTATTGCGAGCGCCTTGTTGATTTTGGGCGCATGTAAGCCGGAAGTTGGACCAATTGGACCATCGTATGAGGCGGGAGCAGGAATTATTGGTAGTTGGGAATTAACAGGCGCAGATCAAACAGACGTGACCTTGCCGGTTCCGGAAACCAGGGATATAAGCCGGATTTACCAAAACGCATCAAACAAATGGACGGTAATGTTCAATACGGACAGTACTTACAGTGTTTCCTCACAAGGTCCAGGGTTTGATTTATTTGGTGCAGGGGGAACATGGAAATATAATACTCCTGAATTTCCATCAGAACTTTATTTAACACAATTTGATACATTGACGACCGTGTTGCCTTTAGGTAATATGCCGCGCACAATAGACCAAAATTTTAGCGTGGTGTATAATCGTATTCGTTGCGACAAGCCGAGTGTTTCTTACACTTTAATGTTTACTAGGAAATAGATTCGTATGAAAAAGATAACAACAGCATTCGCATTGGTTTTGAGTCTTTCCGTAACAGCTCAAATCACCACAATACCCGATGAAAACATAGACCCAGCTGACTCACTAGAAATTATTTTTGACCCGAATGGCTTAGATGTTTCCGTAGAGCATCAGGGACTTCTAAAGGATGCGGTAGACGCGGGTGAAGATATGTATATATGGACTTGGAAGCCGGCTGAACACCCGGGCGGTCACCCTTTTGTGAATGGGGTTGGTTCAGCGCCATGGAAAAATTCCAATGATACTTTGAAAATGACTAAAAATGCCAACGGCACATTTAGTTGGAAGATTGTACCTACTTTGTTTTATGAGGTTGACGCAACTACGGTTTATGCGGAAGACATTCACTTCCTAATAAAGGCTAAAGATGGCGGTGGTTATGGAGACCCTGACGTTAAGACAGATGATCAAAGTGTAGCTATTGATCCACCTGCAACTGAGCGTAATCCATTCTATCATTTCCCTACTAAGGTTAAAATTGATGACGTAGTTACATTGCGCTATGAAAATTGGAGAGAGGAAAAAGTGAGCATGCAGAATCTATTAGAAGACGATTGCTATGCCTATGCAAAGGCAGTCTATACAGACGGAACCTCCGTTCAAATTGAAAACGCATTTAACGTTGGGACCAATCTTAAATTAAATATGGAATACATAGGCGATTCTAATTTTGAAATGCTTCTTGTTCCGGCTGATCATTTTATTCTTGACCCAAATAAGGAGGTAGACTTTTTAGAATTTGTTGTCATGAAAAAAAACTTCGCAACAGGAGCGGATAGAGTGACAGACGCGGTTATCATTCCAATTTTCTGTCAATAATTGAAGTACACAAGCGCTTAGCTTATGCAGATCAAACCTAAACTTCGTTTTTGGCAAATTTGGAACATGAGCTTCGGCTTTTTGGGAATACAATTTGGTTATGCTCTTCAAGGCGGCTTCATGAGCCGCATATTTGAAACACTTGGCGCTGACGAGCATAGCCTCCCGTTATTATGGATAGCAGCTCCTTTAACAGGTTTAATTGTGCAGCCCATTATTGGTCAAATGAGCGATAATACATGGCACGTGCGTTATGGTCGCCGTCGTCCTTATTTTTTGATTGGCGCCATATTAGCATCACTTACCCTATTAGTTGTTCCCCATAGCTCTGCGTTATGGATGGCGGCTGGTGCTCTCTGGATTCTAGATGCTAGTATGAACATAAGCATGGAACCTTTTAGAGCATTAGTGGCGGATAAGTTACCGGATAGTCAACGTAGTTTTGGTTTTGTGGTGCAAACACTCATAATTGGAGTAAGCACTTGGGTTGCCTCTAATTTACCGTTAATGGTCAGTTCATTCGGAGTAAGCAATGAAGCAGAACCAGGCGTTATTCCTATGTCCGTTCAAGTAGCCTTTGGGATAGGCGCAGCTGTATTCATTCTGTCCATTTTGTACACGGTATTTACAACAGATGAATATCCGCCTGAGGATATTGAAGCTTTTCGCAAAGAGCAAATTGAAAAATCAGGGTTTAGAAATACGCTAAGAGAAGTATTCAAGAACATAGCTGAAATGCCTACCACAATGAAGAGATTAGGCGTTGTGCAATTTTTCTCTTGGTTTGCTTTCTTTTGTATGTGGTCTATGGCCAACCCAGCACTTACGGATCATATTTTCAATGCGGCGAAACCGGAGGCAATAGACTTTGCAGTAAGTACGTCTGAGCAGATACAAAATTATCAAATTGATGACCGAGCATTTAATGAAGCATCAAATAAGGTGGGCTCATTTATGGGTAATTACGGCCTAAGCTCCATGGTATTCGCTCTTCTTCTTACTGTTTGGACAGCAAAAAGACGAATCAATAGAAAGTTGGTTCATATGTTTTCCTTGCTTATTGGAGGCATAGGATTCATTAGCATGTATCTAATAGATAATCCCACTATGTTGATTCTTAGCTTTGTGTGTATTGGGTTTAGCTGGGGCTCAATTCTTTCAATGCCTTATGCCATGTTAAGCTCAACGCTCGACCCTAAAAGAATGGGCGTATACATGGGTATTTTTAACATGTTTATAGTGTTACCACAAATTGTAGCAGCCACATCACTAACCATTATCTATCAAGGTGTTTTTGGAGAAGAGCCAATCAATGCCATGCTCTTGGCTGGGACCTCTTTAATTATTGCATCCGCTTCAAATTTTCTCATCAAAAATAAGAAGGCAGTATCATATATTCCGGAGGGTTAAAAGTGCAATTAAGCGGGCTTGTTTCTTTTACGAAATTCACGAGGGGAGCAGCCCTTGACCTTTAAAAAAGATCGGTTAAAGGATGAGCTTGAATTGAATCCGCTTTCCTCTGCAACGTCAGACATGGGCTTATTCGTATTTATTAATAGGTGAGAGGCAACAGTTGTACGCAATTGCATGAGGTAATCTATGAACGTTAACCCAGAAGTTTGGCGAAACCATCTGCTAAAACTTTGTTCCGTCATACTCCCTATATCCGCAATTTCTGCCAAGGTAATGGAGCGTTGGTAATTGTCTTGAATGTATTTTGAAACACGTTCCATCCGCTGACTAATCTTCTGGCTCATTACATTTGAATAAGCGCTTGTAGTTGAAATTGTCTTTAAATTCTGCCTTTCTGCTATTGATGCGATGAGGTTAAAAAAGGATGCCATGCTGCGTAATGAGTTGGTTCCAACAATATTCGAAAAATCAATTTGTTCACTCTTTGAAAGAGAACCTAAGTCAAGTCCATAGCTCATTGCCCTGTAAAGCGGTCCTAAGGCAGCACTTTCTTTAAATGAATTAAGCCACTCTTGGGTGAATTGAAGCCCCCAACACTCTCTGTCCATAACTATTTCGTCCTCGTCCGTTGCAACAAAGTTGTGAGGCAGGTAAGGTCCTAAGAGGAAGGCTTGTCCAGCCTTGAATTCAACAACGGTATTTCCAATAAAAGCAAGGCCTTCTCCTTTAACTATGTAGGTGATTTCAATTTCAGGGTGATAATGCCAATAGTCCGTAAATACAGAGACTCCAAGCTGCCCTATGGTTTGTGTAAGGACGTAGCTATGATAACTCCGGTCTTTTTCTGCAATTCTTATATTTTCAATCGTCGCTTTCATTGTATTCGGTTGTTTATGAAACCTACCCAAGGACTATTTATTGATATAATATTAGTAAAAAAACCGCTAATAATGATATATTTAGGGAAGTTTGGGGGGCATTTGTTAGAAAATGTAGTTTTTAGTTTTTGATCGAGCCTCCTTAAATAAGGCGGAATTTTTCATTTTTTGTAGGAAAACGCTCTAAGGTGGTTAAGAACCGAAAGAATAATGCCTATTAATTACCAATCCTATGAATTAATTTTAAAAGGTTCAAATACACTTTATAACAATTAAATTAACCTATATGAAAAAGTTTTACATTTTAGTGGTCGCTCTATTCTTCGGAGTAAGTGCAACTGCGCAAACTCACAACGTGACCTTTAGAGTTGACTTAGGCGCTGGAGCGGCTAATGCAAATGGCGTTCATGTTGCGGGGTCTTTCCAAGGTTGGGATCCTATGGGAACATCGTTGTCTCAAGTTGGGACAACTACTGTCTACGAAACTACTGTGGCGGTTAGTCCTGGCAAACTTGAGTATAAGTTCCTCAACGGTAATGCTTGGGGTGATGATGAATCGGTACCAGCAGAGATTAGTGTGGGTACTAACGGCAACGGAAACCGTTGGGCAGTCATTTCTCAAGACACTATATTACCCGCTCTGTTGTTTGCAGGCGCAGCTCCCGCTGGATTGAAGGCTATTCAATTCAAAGTGGATATGTCATTGCAGTCTGCGAGCCCAGATTCAATACATATTGCTGGAAATTTCCAAGGATGGGATCCTTCAAAAACCATGATGGTCAATTTTGATGGCGTTCATCGATACATTGCCTATGTTAATCCGGGAGACTCTGTATATTTTAAGTTTATCAACGGAAAAGACTGGGGCTCTGCAGAATCAGTCCCTTCTGCGTGTCAGGCCTCTACTGCGGGTATTAGCCAAGGGGACAACCGATTCTATACAGATGCTATAAGCGGGCTTTATGAAGTATGCTATGCTCAGTGTGGTCCTTGTGTTGTTGTCCCAACATATGATATCACGGTAAATGTTGACGTTAGCTCATTAACCGCTTGTTCAACTATTGACTCAGTGACTCTTGCGGGACCAATTAATGGATGGGGCGGAGAATCAATGTCTGATCCAGATAATGACGGCATTTATTCAATCTCCTATTCAAGTGTTGATTCAGGCGACTTCCAATTCAAAGCGCGTTACCATGTTGCTGGCGCGACGAACTGGGAAGGCGGCGGAAATAAAATCATTACCATAGGCTCTGACTCTGTTGTGGCGCCGCGCTGTTTTGGTAATGATACGTATGGACCTTGCGCCACAATACCTCCAACTGCAGATGTGACTTTCATTGTTGATTTCACTCAAGCATCCTTCACTCCAGCAGATACCATTTACTTGATGGGTAATTTTACCCAATGGAACTCAAATGCTATTGCCATGGTACCGCATTCAGTAGGTGGTCAATACATCACTACCGTTGCTCAGTATTGTCCAGGTACAATGGAATATCGTTTTTCAAATGGCGATCCTGCGGACGGTGCTAATCATGAACCTGTGCCGGCAGATTGTGGAGTAGACAATGGAGTAGGTGGTTTTAATCGATTCTTTGCTCGCACGGGTACTGCAGACACTGTGAAGCACATCTACGGTGCCTGTTCTTTCATTAATGTTATTGAGAATACCTTAGATGAGGTTTCAATCTACCCGAATCCAATGACTGAGGCAGCAACGATTGCTTTAGGGAGCCGAGATAAATACTCAGTGCGCGTATTGGACATTACAGGCCGTATTATTTCTGCTATGGATAACATGCAGGGTAATGTTGAATTGAACTCTTCAGAGATGAGGGGCGGCATGTATTTTGTCAATATAACCAACACCCAAGGTGCGTTGAAAACAATTAAGATTGTGGTAGAATAGGTAGACCCCATTCTATAAAATAAAAGACCCGAGACTGTTAAAAGTTTCGGGTCTTTTTTATTTATAAATCAATTGATAATTAGGCAACAAGTCCATTTTCCACAGCAAAACGAACCATACCTGCGGTATTGGCCATTCCCAATTTGTTAAGGATATTTTGTCTATGATTATCAATAGTTCTCTTGCTTAGAAAAAGCTTCTTTGAAATTTCCTCATTGGTTAGTTGCTCACAAATAAGTTGAATAATTTCTATTTCACGCTTACTTAATAGGGCAACAGCTGGGTTATCATTATTTCTTTCGGCAATACCGTTGTTCAGTATATTTTTCTCTATCAGTTCGTTTGCCAGGTGCTGAACATAAAAAAGTTTTCCGCTTAAAACCGTAGTAATTGCTTCTAATAACTCGCCCGGGCCAACGTTTTTTGTCATGTAACCTCGCGCTCCTGCTTTCAGCATATTAGCGGCAAATCCTATGTCGTCATAGTTTGATAAGGCTAAAATCTGTTGCTCGGGATATTCTTTGATTACAACACTTGTAAGCGAGGACCCATCCATCTCCTCCAGTTGGTAATCCATTAAGACAATGTCAAAGGCATTACTTTTCAGCATTGACATAGTCTCTTCCCCATTACTAGCCTCAAGTATGGTGAAGTTGTAGTGGTCAAAATCACCCATTTCTAGCATGGTTTTTATTCCATCACGAACAATAGCGTGATCATCTACAACAAGTATTTTAACGTTTTTCGTTTCCATTAACGTTTAAAGCTTTAAAATGCTTTTAATTCTTGGTTTGTTCAGTAGGTGTGGGATGTACTTCTTATGAGTTGAATTAAAAATACGGATAAAGTTTAATTTGAGTATTTGAATTGAGCATATCTACTCTAAGTCTCTAATACAAACATACTACATATTGTTGAAGTCAAACAAGCGGAACAGGAATAGAAGAACTAAATTGAGGGGTTAATTTTTGATATTAAAGCAAATGCATCTGTGAGAGTAGTATATCCGAGGAAATAACTATATTTGTCGAAACTTTTTGGCATTCAAAAGGGGGACTTCGGTCCCCTCTTTTATTGCTGCTAATTGATGGATTACGCAAAAATAGAAAGCGCTGTGGATAATGCAGCCAATGACAATGGTGCGTTTTTGGTAGAGTTAGAACTGAAACCAAATAACATAATTGTTGCCTATGTCGACTCAGATAAAGGTCTCTCGATTGATCAAATTAAGATGATTAATCGTCAAATTGAATCTGATTTGGATCGTGATGTTGAAGATTTTAACCTAACGGTTAGCAGTCCAGACTTAAACAGGCCCTTGAAAATATGGCGTCAATACAAAAAAAATATTGGTCGCGATTTAAAAGTAAAATTCAAAGACCGCCAAGAAGAAGGAATGTTGGAGAAAGTGGAGACGGATTATTTGGTTCTAAGCATACCGAATAAGAAGAAAAGTGCTCCGAATGTTGAATTAGAAATACAATTTGCTGACATCGCTGAGGCGAAAGTGGCGATTAGGTTTAAAAAGAAGTTTTAGTTTTATAGATAATGGAAAATCAAGCGATTATCGAAAGCTTCCTCGCTTTTAAAGAGGAAAAGAACATCGACAGAACTACTTTGATGGCTTTTATAGAAGAAGCCTTCCGCAATCAATTGCGCAAAAAGTACGAGACTGATGAAAACTTTGATGTGATTGTAAATCCCGATAAAGGCGATTTAGAGATTTGGCACAACAGAGTTGTTGTTGAAGACGGTTTAGTTGAAGATGAGAATCAAGAGATTGAGTTGACGGAAGCACTAAAAATTGAGCCGGATTATGAGGTAGGTGAAGATGTATCTGTTGAAGTAAAACTGATAGATTTAGGTCGTCGATTTATTCTAGCGTTCAGACAGAATTTGGTCAGCAGAATTCAAGAGCATGACAACTCTGAGTTATTCAAGCGATATAAGGACCTTGAGGGTGAAATCATCACTGGAGAAGTCCATCACGTGCGACAGCGCGAGGTTATCGTTTATGATGATGAAGGGAACGAATTAATACTTCCAAAAGATCAAATGATTGGTGAACGAGAGTTCTTCAGAAAAGGAGATCCAATTCGTGCAGTAGTGAAAGAGGTTGTTTTTCGTGGTACAAAACCCGTCGTGATTATGTCACGAACAGATGAACGATTCTTGGCAAAATTATTTGAGCAGGAAATCCCAGAGGTATACGATGGATTAATTACAATAAAAGGGGTTGTCAGAATCCCTGGTGAGAAAGCCAAAGTTGCAGTCGAATCGTACGATGATCGAATTGATCCAGTAGGTGCCTGTGTGGGTATGAAAGGGTCCAGAATTCACAGTATTGTCCGCGAATTACGAAACGAGAATATTGATGTGATTAATTACACCAACAACCTTCAATTATACATTCAACGAGCTTTGAGCCCCGCTAAAGTGACGTCATTGAATGTAGATGAAGATGCAGGTCGTGTAGAAGCGTATTTAGCTCCAGATCAAGTAAGTTTAGCTATTGGAAGAGGAGGTACAAATATTCGCTTGGCAAGTAAGTTGGTAGAGATGGAAATAGATGTTTATCGCGATGATATTGAAATCGAAGATGACATTGAATTAGACCAGTTTAGTGATGAAATCGAAGCTTGGGTAATTACCGAATTGAAAAAAATAGGCTGCGATACAGCGAAAAGCGTATTGAAGCTTACTAAAGCTGAATTGGTTTCTAGAGCCGACTTGGAAGAGGAAACAGTAGAAAATATACTCTCAATTCTGAAGCAAGAATTTGAGGAAGAATAAAAATAGTAAAGACACTCTATGAGTAGCGTCAGATTAAGCAAGGCCACCAAAGAACTTAATATCTCACTTGATCGTGCGGTAGAAGAGTTAGAAAAAAACGGCCATGACATTCCAAATAATCGAAACACTAAGATTTCGGAGGAGCAGTATGAGGTCTTAAGGACCACATTTGCCGACGATCTCGAGCGTAAGAAAGCTGCTGAAGAGGTGAGTCAGCAGGGTAAGGAAGAAAAAGAAACCTTACGCGGTACAACCAAGGACGAAGCGTCTGAAAATCCAGCTGTCGAGGTTGAAACGATTCAAGAGCTGCCTGTAGAGCAGAAAGAAGAAAAGCCTTCCCAAGAGGCAAATGCTTCGGAAGAAGAAAAACCTGCAACATCAACAAAGGAGCCTGTAGTTGAAGCCATTGGAGAACTAAAGGTTATGGGTAAGATTGATCTAGAAGCTTCGAAGCCCAAGAAAAAACCTAAAAAAGAGGACCCCGTTCCCGAAAAAAAGAGCCACAAACCAACGGTAAAGGCTCCTAAGAAGTCTGCGGGGGGTGCAAAAATACAAGAACAAGCTCCAACGAAAAAAGAAGAGACGACGCCAGAACCCGTCAAACCAGAGGATGCCGAGCATAAAACGAAATACGTTAAAATCGATGGTCCGAAGTTCACAGGACAGAAGATTGTACTTCCCGTTGAAAAGCCGAAGGCACCTAAAAAGAAAAGAACACGTATAAAAACCCAAGGTCCAGGAAGTGCTACACCAGCTCAAACGGATCCAAGAAACCGCAATCAACGCGGCGGTAATAATCAGAATCGTGGAAAAGGGAAAGGTCGACGCAATCAACCAGTGGTTGAGAAGCAAGAGTTGACTGACGAACAAATCCAAAAGCAGATAAAAGAAACGCTAGAAAAACTAACCTCGGGCAAAAAGAATAAAGGCGCCAAGATTAGACGTGATAAGCGTGCAGAGCGCAGAGAAAAAGAGGAGCTTGCTGACATGCAAGCTGCTGAAGAAAGTAAAGTACTGCAGGTAACGGAATTCGTTACCGTTACGGAGCTTGCTAATATGATGGACGTCAGCGTCAACGATGTAATTGGTTCGCTTATGGGCGTAGGAGTCATGGTCACCATGAATCAGCGTTTGGATGCCGAAATGCTTGAAATGGTAGCTGAAGAATTTGGCTACAGTGCAAACTTTGTTGATGAGGAGGTTACCGAAACCTTCCAAGAAGAAGAAGATAAGGAAGAAGACCTTAAGTCCCGCTCACCAATTGTCACGGTGATGGGTCACGTTGATCATGGAAAGACGTCCCTTCTAGATTATATTCGAGAAGCAAATGTAATTGCAGGTGAAGCCGGGGGTATTACCCAGCACATTGGTGCGTACAATGTTAAAGTGCACACCGGTCAAACAATTACATTCTTAGATACACCTGGACACGAGGCATTTACTGCAATGCGTGCTCGTGGTGCTCAAGTTACAGATATAGCCATTATTGTGGTTGCGGCTGATGATGCCGTTATGCCTCAGACGAAGGAAGCAATTTCACATGCTCAAGCAGCTGGAGTGCCTATAATTATTGCGATTAACAAGGTAGACCGAGATGTAGCGAACCCCAATAAGATCATGGAGCAATTGTCTCAGGAAAATGTTTTGGTTGAAGATTGGGGAGGAACCATCCAATGTCAACAAATATCTGCAAAGACAGGTCTGAATATCAAAGAATTACTTGATAAGGTACTTCTTGAGGCTGAAATGCTTGAATTAAAGGCAAACCCTGATAAAAATGCAAGCGGAACAGTTGTAGAAGCCTCTTTAGATAAAGGTCGTGGTTACATGTGTACGGCGCTTATTCAGGCGGGCACCTTGAAAGTAGGAGACTATGTTCTTGCAGGTCAATATTCTGGTAAGGTTAAAGCTATGTTGGATGAGAGAGGTAACCGCATTAAGATTGCTGGTCCTTCTGAACCTGTAAACCTTCTTGGTATTGATGGCGCGCCTACATCAGGTGACAAGTTCATTGTTATGGACGATGAACGTGAGGCTAAGCAAATTGCAGCAAAGCGTTTACAACTTCAGCGAGAGCAAAGTGTTCGTTCGCAGAAGAAAATGACCCTCGAAGAAATAGGTCGTCGATTGAAAGTGGGTGACTTCAAAGAGTTAAACATAATTTTAAAGGGTGATGTAGACGGGTCTGTAGAGGCACTGTCGGATTCACTTCAGAAACTTACAACTGAAGAAATACAGGTCAACATTATTCACAAAGCTGTTGGTCAAATTTCCGAAAGCGACATTCTTTTGGCAACAGCCTCAGAAGCGATTGTTGTTGGTTTCCAAGTTCGCCCGTCAGCGCAAGCTCGTAAACTTGCTGAAAAAGAAGATGTAGAAATTAGAATGTACTCCATCATATACGATGCAATCAACGAAATCCGTGACGCCATGGAGGGGATGTTGAGTGCTGAGGTTAAGGAAGAAATTAAGGGATCTGCTGAGATTCGTGAAACGTTCAAGATTTCTAAAGTGGGAACCATAGCAGGTTGTATGGTTACTGATGGTACAATAGAAAGAAATCACGATGTTAGAGTTATTCGTGATGGAGTGGTTGTCTATACCGGTAAATTAGGGTCTTTGAAGCGCTTTAAGGATGATGCCAAAGAGGTCCGTCAAGGATTTGAATGTGGTCTAAACATTGCAAACTTCAATGATATTAAGGTGGGCGATGTGGTTGAGGCCTTCGAAATGGTGGAGGTTAAGAGAACTCTCGATTAGTTTAAATAAATCATGCCCGGCTTAGGTCGGGCTTTTATTTGTTTATTTAACGAAACAGCAACGCACCTACTGTGAAGAGTGCACCATATACGGCCGCAATTCCAAGTATCCAATGCAGAAGTAGCATGAGGGATGATGGACCGTGCAGGTTTGCTTCACTTACTTTCAACGCAATAGGTTTCCAAGCTCCTCCAGGCTGAACCGTTTTATAAAACTTTACTAGTGTATAAAACGGCTCATGACTAGTTAAATACATGGTCGTAACCCATGCTACTGTTGTAAAGCATACGGTAAAAAAGAAGCTATTGGGGAAAGCCCAATGAAGCAGAGTATGAGCAATACCGTAACCAATGAATGGCGCTAAGGTGGCAGCGATTTCAGTCCAAGCATTAATTCTCCACCAGTACCATCTTAGAATGAGCACTAAACCAAGCCCTGCTCCACATTCCATAATAAACTGCCAAACGCCTGCAATGCTGTCCATCATAGAAGTGACAAATAAACCTAGAATCGCAAGAAGGAGAGTTACTAATTTGGACATATTCAGGGTCTTTTTCCTTGGCGAATTGGGATTAACGAACCGTAAATAAAAATCATTAATTAAGTAAGAGGCACCCCAATTTAATTGAGTTGACATCGTGGACATGTAAGCAGCAAAAAAAGAGGCTAACAGCATTCCTAGTAGGCCTTTAGGCATAAAATCACGCATGATAAAAATATAGCCAAAACGATAATCTTGATTGTATTTAACTGCCTGAGGCAATTGTTCACCATACACGTTACTCCATGAATCTAGCCATGCATTATATTCACTTGATTCCGTTTGGGTTAACCTTTCTAGACCAACGTTTTCAGTTAACATTTCATAAGAAATAAAATCCGGTAAGTCTTCTGCGGGATTTCCCTTAGACCCATATAATGCAATGGCACTAAGGGCAACTAAAATCCAAGGCCAAGGCCTTACGGCATAATGCCCAATTTGGAATAAGGCGCTCGCTAAAAAAGAGGAACGTTCGTCTTTTGTGGCCAACATTCGTTGAGCACTATACCCTCCTCCTCCTGGTTCAGCACCAGGATACCAAGAAGACCACCATACCATTCCAAAAAAAGCAAGAAAAGACGCAAGCGTTATTTGATAACTGCCTTCGGATGAAGTTGCGTTTCCTATTGAAGGTAAAAACTCAAAAGTCTCTGGTGGAAGGGCTTCTTTTAGCCCTGAAATACCTCCTACTTCAGGAGATTGGAGTACATATATTGCTAAAACAATAGATCCTGCCATTGCAAGAACAAATTGAAAAACGTCCGTGTAAACCACTCCTTTTAGACCACTGAAGCTTACGTAAATAACAACTCCAACAAGAGCAATGCCTGTCCAAGTGAAGGCTTCTGAATAGGAAAGGCCAAAGAAGCCTTGCAAAAGTGTAATCATAGCAACATTCACCCAACCCATGATTAAAATATTCATGAATGCTCCTAAGTAGATGGACTTGAATGCTCTCAATAGCGCAGCAGGGCGGCCAGAATATCTGAATTCAATAAATTCTACTTCGGTAGTGAGACCAGAACGACGCCATAGACGCGCGAAAAACACTGTAGTGAGCATTCCTCCTGCCAGTAGGTTCCACCAAAGCCAGTTTCCACTTATTCCATACTGTCCTACCAATTCAGTTACGGCTAAAGGAGTGTCTGCAGCAAACGTTGTTGCTACCATTGATATTCCAGCTATGTACCAAGGGAGCGAACGTCCACCTAGAAAATATTCACTTACTGAGGACTTTTTGCTTCGACCAAAATACATGCCTATAAGCACAGTTGCAGAGAGCAATAAGACGAGTACAAAAAGGTCTAAGGTGCTTAGTGTCATGGGTTTATTTGCGTTTTCTTTGGAAGAAAGTTGTCATTATTTCACTGCATTCTTGTTGCATAATTCCGGAAATTATTTCCGTTTTAGGGTGAAGCTCACCCCCATGTTCTTTAAACCCTCGTTTAGCGTCATTGGCACCGTAAACAACA
>TARA_Y100000385_G_scaffold29976_1_pt1 | contig 27293 bp, 28 predicted proteins | sample TARA_Y100000385 | Tara Oceans TARA_Y100000385 (sample SAMEA2620980) | marine metagenome | biome: marine biome (ENVO:00000447); feature: surface water layer (ENVO:00002042); material: "saline water (ENVO:00002010), including plankton (ENVO:xxxxxxxx)" | depth 5 m
ACAAGTGATCTTCGTGTTACAGGAGATGTTAAAGTTGATGGAAATCTTCTATTACAAGGTGGACAGAAATTTCATATAGGAAGCAGCACCGGAGAGAACGCCAGTAATACCCCTGATGCTGTAGATAGTAGTATATTTATGATATCAGGACAGCATAATACTACAGGCACAACGGGCACTATGTTTAAAATAAATGGTTATGATAATGAAGTTACTTCTCAAAAAGTTATTAGTTATGTAAGTGAAAATAATACTGAAGATTATTATTTCCAATCCCTCCTCGCACCTGTCACCGGATTTACAAGCGGTGACGGTGGTTTTCATTATTATAAAGGAAGTATAGGTATAGGAACAGAAGATACTAGTGCAAAATTAAGTGTGAAAGGGACTATAAATTGTAAACATGGAGCTCTAGATTGTGGAATAAAACTTATACCTCAAGATTCAGATGGAAGTACTAATGGGGGAGGAAGAATATTTTTTAAAGAAGATAGCGGAAGTGATACTATGGGATTTTCACTTGCTTACAACGGCGGAAACCCTTTACAAACTATAGGAAGTGTATTGCCAAGTGACACTTTTGGAATAATACGACATAAGAACTCTAGTTCTGGAGAAGTAGCCATTTCTATAAAAAGAGATTCGACACAAGTAGGTATAGGAACATCTAATCCACAACACACATTACATGTATCATCCGATTCGGATACTTCCATACTAATATCTACGACGGGGGGCGAGGAAAAAAATTCGATAATATATTTAGGTACACCAAACAATAATGGCGGAGTAAAAGCAGCTATAATTGCGGAAGGCAACGGCCCTGGCACAGGCACACCACAAGACGGCCTCGGTTGGGGTCGTTCTAATTTACATTTTTGTCTAGAAAATAGCGGCGGCCCGGCGGTGGCGGGAGTGGAACAAGGTACACATGATGTAAAAATAACTGATTCTAAAATGATGATAACACCACCAGGCAATGTAGGTATAGGAACTAATTCTCCAGAATATAAATTAGATGTTACTGGAACATTTAGAGCTACAAGTGACGCAACAATCGGTGGTAGTATTAATTGTAGTGTTTTAAAACCTAGCGATGACACTATCACAATGAATAATACTATGAGTGTATGGAGTTCTTCTGAAATAAATGTTCCTAGTACTGTTAATGGAGACGAAGATTGGGAAAATTGGCCTTATCGCTATGTAGCAGGAGATGCGGAGGCTCAAGATTTAGGAGAACAAGATATAACTGCCATATCCTTTGATGCTTATATGAGAAGTGCTTATATTACCAGTAGCTATAAATGTTTTTTTTCAGTTGCAGATGATGATGTAGGTAATATATATTTAATGGTAAAAAAACTAACTGCAAGTGAAAGCAGTTCTGGTTCACAAGCTTTAATTATACAAGTATATGTAAAACAATCAACCTGGACCCCTACTGATGCTTACATAACATCAAATGAGATACCATACACATCAGATAGTTATATTAATGTAGGTTTACATGTTGACCAATTATCTGGTGGGGCTAACAATAATACGATGTATACACTTACTATTAATGGAAGCTGGCATAATGATGGAGAGGTTGCGGACGGCGAAGACGATAATGCTATTGAAAATGATATGCTTTTTGGTAAACAACATGGAACTGGAAGTGGAGAACCTTTTGGATTTTTAGCAGGTGTAGATTTTAAAGATGTATTTATTATAGGAAATACTGTTTTAAGTGAAAGTGACATGAATACTCTTTCAAATAATACTGTTCCTAGTGGTCTTGATACAAGAATGGAAAGTAATGGAGGACATATTTTATGGACAACAGCAACTATGAATACAGGTAGTGCAAGTAGCTCTTTATTAACTCTAAAAACGACTGTTCCAAGTAGTATAAGTCCTACTGACCATGTAACGGAATTGTTGCGCCTCTATGCACATTACGATGCTGATTTTCCTACTGCGAAGAACACTGGTGGTGCTGGAATCACATTTAAACTTCAGAATCAGAGTAATAATTATACTAATCAAGGTGAAATTAATTATATTGGACATAATGTTGATAATGGTGAAGATGCTGGCGGGTTACAATTTAAAGTTTGTAATAATGGAACTGTATCAGAAGCCATGAGAATAGGATATGATGGTAATGTAGGTATAGGAACTACTAACCCTTTAGGCGGAGTTCATATAACTAAAACATTTACTGATTATGCAGCAAATGCGACAGGTATGGCTGCCCAAGACACAGCTTCTCGAAGTGCTTCATGGGATGATAAAAGAAAAGCTATTCCAAGATTAATTGTTGGTAGAGAAAACGCCCAGAACAGTACAACAAAAAATGTAAAAACAACTATTGCGAGTATAGATTTATTTAATCATATTGATAAACTAGCAACTATTACTGGAGTAGTATATGCTGGTCAACATATGCCTTCAATAGCATTTAATACACTAGATAATTATCTGGGTTTCAGTCATAACGATTATATTGAACGTATGGTAATTAGGGAAAGCGGTAATGTGGGTATAGGCACTAATTCTCCTACAAAGGGAGCATTATCTGTGAATATTTCAACGACTACTACAGTTACGAATGAAAATATACACGCAGGGGGTAGTGGTGGCAATGGACAGGTAACTGGAACAACATGGCACACAGGACAAACCAACTCAAGTCAACCGATATCAATATATGCTACCCAGGGTATATGGACAGAATTCTATTATTTTGCCACAAGTGATCAACGTATTAAAACAAATATAGAAGATGTGCCTGATGAATTAGCCTTACAACAAGTAAGAAATATACCTTGTAGATATTATAATTATATAGATAAATCAAGGGGGAATGGTAAGACAATAGGCTTTATTGCTCAAGAAGTTAAAGATGTATTACCTAGCGCTGTAACTACAAAAAGGAATACCGTCCCCGATATATACAAAAATTTAGAAGATGTAAGTTGGACTGAAATAACAAATGATGGCGAAACTCAATATAATATGAGTTGTGAACTCGATGTTGTTGCTAATATTAATTACAAATTTTCCGTGAGTGATTTGGAAGATAAAAGTGATACAAAAGAAATTGAAGTTACAGCAAATTCAGATAATACATTTACTTTTGAAAAAGAATGGAAATATATATTTTGTTACGGAAAAGAAGTTGATGATTTTAATATACTAGATAAAAATAAAATATATTCTTTACATCATGCTGCAATTCAACAATTAGATAAAACCATTGAAGCAGAAAAACAAAAAACAATTGAGTTACAATCTAAAGTTACTAACTTACAAAATAAAAACTTTGGAGAAAATAAATGTGCTCCGTTTAATAATATTACCAGTAACCATTATGGTCTTATTGTTTGTTCAAGAGGAGATTATATTAATATCGATAATTCAATAAAACCTCAAATGAACGATACTTTACCTATCTGTCAATTATCTTCTATAGAAAACGACCAGCGCGTATTTGGTATAGTGTCTAATAAAACATCTGATAATAAAGAAAGAATACACATTAACTCAGTAGGAGAAGGTGGTATTTGGGTATGTAATAAAAATGGTAATATATCTAATGGTAATTACATCACTACATGTTCAATATCTGGATATGGTACTAAACAATCGGATAATATTCTTTACAACTATTCAGTCGCAAAAATAACATGCGATTGTGATTTTAAGATTAATAGACAAACCAAAATGAGAGTCAAAGTAAGAAATGTAGTTACAACAAAACAAGTTCCAGAAACAACAACCAAGGAAAACACAACTACAGAATTCAAAATTGAATATAACGAAGAATTACAAAGACATATTAGAAGAGAAATTGTCAAAACTGTATCAGAAGAAGTAAATGTAATGGAAGAAGTAGATTTATACGATGAACAAGGAAATATAATATATGATGAAGAAGGTAATACAATAAAACATAGTGTTCAAAAAATGAAAACTATAGAAGAAAACATAACAGAACTTGTATATGATGAAAATGGTAATATTCAATATGAAAAAGACATCACAGAAGATGGAGAAGAACAATTTGAATTCGAATATGATACAAGATTTTTACTACCAGATGGTACATTAATTCCCAATAAAGAAGAATATATTACAAGACTTAATAATGGAGAAGAAGTATATATAGCTTGCTTTGTAGGTTGCTCATATCATTGCGGTTAAAGTAATGATTTTAAATTTGATATTATTTAAAATTATTACAGTATAGTAAAACAAATATGCGAGAATTTGAAGTTGACGGTATTCCAGTTAGAATGGGTCGTAATCGTGACGAAAACGATGCTCTACTTAAATCAATGAATCCAGAAGATACTTGGTTTCATCTAGAGGGAGTTCCTAGTGCTCATCTTGCTATGCCAAGAGATTACCGGAAAGTCAGTAAGCATACATTATACCGTATAGCGCTTGAGGTAAAAAAAAGTAGTAAATTTAAAGCCAATCATATAATTCCTGTCATGTATACATATCGTAAAAATCTTACCCTAACGGAAATTCCAGCAAATCCGATTGTTAGTGGAAAAATTAAAATTGTTAATGCTTAAATTTGATATTAAAAGTAACTTATTATTATTTTTTAATTATTTTTTATGGAAGAATTTATACAGTCAACAATTGATCCTGAATTATTTAAAATTGAAGATGTCACTGGAGATAATGCTTGTTTTTATCGCGCTCTTGCTAATTTTACATATTTTGCTACTCCAAGTGATAAAATGAATTCAATTAAAAGATTTTATAGTTGGGGAAAGGTGAAAGATTTAGATAAAACTTTGGGCCATTATTCTGAAACACAAGAAGATATAGCAAGATTTATACAAAATAAGATAGTAAGATATGTAAAAGACAATCCTCAAGAAATTATACCTCAAACGGGAACTTCTATTGAAAATAGTATTCAAATTGTTCATGAGTTAACATTAGATGAATATCTTGACTACTATAAACTATTTGCTGGAGATATAGATGTTGAACAATTAGATCTTGACGAAGAATTTATAGTTGACCGTTGGGGAAGTTTTATAGAACAGCATGTAATTAGTGAGATTATCCAATGCCCTATAATTGTATTTAATACTCAACGCTATGATACACGACATAATAAGCTTGTTAATGGTAAAATTACTCATAACAAGGCTGAAAAGGGTGTTCGTTTGAGAGTTTCAGCTGTTATTGGTGAAAAATATTTACATACAAAAATGCCGGTGTTTATTATTTGGCGGGAATATTTGAACAATGGACATTATCTTGTTTGTTATCCAAAAGATGTTACTAAAATTAATAATATATTAGGTCAAATTTAAAGACCTTGTCTTCTATATAAAATATCATATAATTTTTTATTTTAAGGAGGTTATTGTAAATAATAGTCATTTATAGTTATATATATTTAAAAATATGATATAAAATTAAATCATATTATTAAATTAATTATTTACATGTTTGAGTTAGTGAAAGTAAGAGTAGTTAAAATTAAACTTAAAATTAAACTAAGTAAGAATAATAATGCTATTAATAAAGATGAACTGGTAAATATTAATATGACTTCTCCTAATATTAGTTTAGATATCAGTGATCTGTCTAAAGAGTCTCCTGACAAAGTTACCTATAAAAATAATATTATTGATACACCTCGTAATAAATTGATAATGAATCTAAAAAATAATATAGATAGCTTTCCTGTTACAGCAATTTGGTCTTCAGGTAAAGAACAAATATTTAATAATATAGGTTCAATTATCACATATTTAGAAACAATTGATATGAGTAATGATAAGAAAATTATTGATTTCTTAGGGGCACTTGGACTTAAAACAAATGATTGTGTGGATGCAAGTAGTAGTGACGAGGATATTGTTTATGATAAACACTATGTATCATTCGCCATACTTTTTCCATTTGATTATGGATTTTCATCTTCATCATCTATGAATTATCTTATGGGAACTAACATTCTTGTTAAAGAAGATAAGCAAATCGCATCATATAAAATTAAAATTGAACCAGAATTTAAATATAAAAAATTTATTAGAAGTAAAGTATTAGAAGACTTTAATTATAAAAATAAAGACATCCTAATTATCAAATCTATTAATACCTATAAAAATTATCATAATTATATAGTCGTTTTAAAAAATAAATCGGTTCGTCATAAGCAATATCCAAATGCGATTAATTCTGTAGCTGACACATATAAATGGAAGCAAGTATATGACATGTATAATCCAGATGAAATGACTCCTGAAATAAAAAATTTTGGTGCTAAAGATGGATATTCTTATTTAAGTGAACATTCTCTACTGAAAATAAAATTTACAGATAATTTAAATACTAATCATGTAGATTTAAAAGACATTTATAAATCTATAGTATTAGTTATGTAGAATATTCGGGAACATGGGGCTCATTAAGTATGGGTGAAAATACAGTAGGATTCGCATAAATATTTAATGGTGCGGGTCTTTGAGAATTATTAGTATTTTTACATCTACTGTCAACTTTAAACCTCTTATTTACACCTCTGCTGTCCCATAAATGAAGATTGTAATGACATGGTTCAAAAATAACATTTTTATTTAATTCTTGTTTTTTTTGTATATTATTTCCAAGGGAGGCTAACGGAGCTCCATATGATGTATCATTTGTTTGATTATTATCTAACGCACCTGTTCTTTTATATTGTTTATAATTAGTTTCTTTAGGAGTGTGGTTATAAGTTATTAATTTATCTGTTAAATTTGGCACATCTGACATTGTATCAGATTCTCTCTTAAGAGAACTTATCGAAATCACGGCATCTAAATCTCTGTAAAAATTAATAACAAGCTTTGTAGAACTAAATTCATTTACATTATGTATAAAGAATACTACAAGATATTGGGTATTATGTTGATTATCTTGTATTTTTTCTATTCTATCTAATCCATTAAATTTAACTCTTAAATTACCAAGTTTATTAACATCATTAAGAATTCTATTAATAGTAGGCATTACTTCGGCTTTTATATTTGCTGTAAAATTACCTTTTCCAAAACTACTATGTTTTTCTATAACCGCAATTTTTTTTGTAACTAACTCATTATTTAATGTATTAAGAACTCTTGTTAGCGGATGTGGTTGACGTTCAATTATAGATCTGTAGTCTTCATAGTCTCTTTTCTTTTTAAAAAAACATAAACGGTTCAATAGTTGTTCATTATAAATAGTAAATAAAAACAAAACAACTAAAGCAACACTTAATATTGTAAAATTAAGTTTCATATTTACAATATTAAAAGATAATAATCTTAACCTAATAGGAGTCTAATAAGTATTCCAATAGCAAATAAATGGAATACACTGTCGATAGGTTTAACAATAGTAACGGCATTAACTAAGTAATTATTCCATAAATGCTTACCAATAAGTAGTATTGTAATCTCTGTTAGGATTACAGCAAGAACTAGAGGTATGACGCTTTTACTATTATCAGCATTTTTTTCTTCGGTGAATGGTTCTACTTTTGATAGAGCGTTTGCAAAAAACTTTTCTAGGATGTTAATCATATATATATAGAACGAGATTTTTTACGTAATTAATGATGTTATCTAATTCTCATTTTTTTTGGTTTAGTTAAAGACATTTTCTGTTTAATCTTTAAATCTTGAATAATAGTGTCTAAAGTATTTTCAATATGAAGATTTAATCTTTGTCTACTTTTATATTCAAGATATGCTTTTTCTATTTTATGAACAGCATAATGCTTACATTCAATTTTTTTTGTGTTGTTTTTAACATCATTGCTCCAAAACCAATTTATGAACTGTTGTAACATTAATATAATCCCTCAATTTTTTTTTTATACTATTGAATTTTAATAAACCGATAGGAATTAATTATCTATTAATTTTATTACCATAATATACAAATTTTATTTAATAATTAATTTACAATTTGGTAAATTAAATAATATTCTTAATAATTCATTAAAATAAAATATAGTTTTTATCTTATTTTAGTTTTAAATTTAGAAATCAGCATCAAATTCTATATCATCATTGCCAGTATCATCAGTTTTTACATTAGCAAGACTGTATTCACTTACTCTTTTTTCAAAAAAGTTTGTTTTATTTTCCATTGAAATTAATTGCATGAAATCAAATGGATTTTCAGCATTATAGTATTTAGCATAACCTAATTGAACGAGTAATCTGTCCGCTACATATTCAATATATTGCTGCATAAGTGTAGCATTCATTCCAATAAGAGCACATGGTATAGAATCTACAATAAAAGATTTTTCGATTTCAACAGCTTCTGTTATGATTTTATAAATTGTATCTTGATGTAATTTATTTTGAAGCATGTGGTAAATTAATACGGCAAAATCAGTATGCATACCCTCGTCTCTGCTAATAAGTTCATTACTGAATGTTAATCCTGGTAATAGACCTCTTTTTTTGATCCAAAAAATGGCACAGAATGAACCCGAAAAGAAAATACCTTCTACTACAGCAAACGCAACTACTCTTTCTGCGAAAGTTGCCTTATCTTTATTCATCCAAGTAAGAGCCCAATCAGCCTTTCTTTTTACACATGGTATTTCTTCAATAGCATTAAATAAGGTTGATTTTTCCTCCTCATCCTTTACATATTTATCAATAAGTAAGGAGTATACTTCTGAATGGATATTTTCAATTGCTACTTGAAATCCATAAAAGCATCTTGCTTCTGCCAATTGTATTTCACTACAGAAATTAGTTACTAAATTTTCCAAAACTATTCCGTCTGAACCAGCAAAAAAAGCAATAATATTTTTTAAGAAAAATTTTTCATTATCATTTAGCTTATCCCAATCATTATTATCTTTTGAAAAATCAATTTCCTCTGCTGTCCAAAAACTTGACTCGGCCTTTTTATATGCCTCCCATAATTGATTGTGTTGAATAGGAAATAAGACGAAACGTCCTGGGTTTTCTACAAGTATAGGTTCTACTTCTGTTATAGTTTCTTTTTGTTCGGTATTTGTCTGAGACATATTATAGTGGAACATTAAAATATAATATTGATTTAATTTTAAGTATTTTTTTCTAAGTTAATATAAGCAGTTAGTAGTATGAAAAAGACCACTTTAAGCAATAAATCAAGAACAAACTCAAAATATATATTTGATTTAGATTTAACTCTTTACTCAGAAAAAGATTATAAAGACACAGAAAATCAAAAAGAATATTATGAATCATTTAAACCCAAACATTTACTGGCTGATCTCCTAAAAATGTTATCAGGAAACAAATTTATATTAACAAATGCCAATATACCGCACGCAAAAGATGTTTTAGGAAAATTAGAACTCCATAATATATTTAGTGATATTATAGCAAGTGATATTGCTGGCGACCAATATAAACCATCGCCAAATATATATCATATTGCTAATCATGAATTTAAAATTAAAAAAACAGATACTGTTTATTTTTTTGAAGATTCGCTCGATAATATAAGGGCAGGCAAGAAATTTTATAAATGGAGTGGTGTTTTAATTGACCCCACAAGAACTAAAAAACCCAAAACAGTAGATTACATGTTTAAAACTATTGAAGAAGCCATCATATTTTTTATCGCAAAAGAAAAATTTGATTAATAATATAAATAATAATTATATATTATCTAAATTATTATGTCTACTCTCGAACTAAAATGCACAATCGAAGGACTTTCAGAAAAATATCAGTCTCGAATCAATCATAGTTCCGATTCGGGTGTAGACCTATATGTTACAGAGGATATTATTTTCAAACCAGGTGAAACTGTTATTGTAGACCTTAAAGTAAAATCTCGTATGGTAGATAGTGATGGAAATACACTTCCTTACTACCTTTATCCACGTTCAAGTATTTCAAAGACTCCACTAATGATGGCAAATAGTGTAGGAATCATTGATAAAGACTATAGAGGTAATATTAAAGTCGCACTAAAGCATGTTCCTACAAATGAACTATTGACTAAACTTGCTAAAGGATATGGAACTAATTTGGAAGATTCCAATTATACACTTAAAAAAGATACACGTATTGCTCAAATTTGCGGACATGATCTAAAACCAATTAATCTTAAACTTGTAGAAACTCTCGATAATACAGAGAGAGGAGAAGGTGGTTTTGGTTCAACAGGACAATAAGCAAAGTTTAATATAAATTTTAAATTTTTTTGTCTATTGAGTTAATATCTTACTTTATATTAAAATGATTCCATTAGCTAGAAAAATTGACAGATATAGACGAAATGAATGCAGAAGATCTAATAATATTATGACTCCAGGAAGATGTAAGGCTGCAACAAAATACGCAAATGAAGCTAACAAATTTATTAAAGGTGTTGTAAATGAAAGTAAAACTGAAACGGATTCAAGTCATGTAAATTTATATAATACTAGAAAAATTAGTAAAACTCGCGACATATATCCTATAAATAATCATGATTTTGATTATAAAACAGCCATGATTAAAAATCATAATGCTTATAAATTGGGCTTTACTAATCAACCTACTGTAGATTATTTATTTAAATATCCAGTCAAATTAAATAAGTATCTTAAACTTCTAATAAATGACCCATATCCTAATAAAAGGACACAGCCAGGCATAGATGATGTTCTTGATACAGATAAAAAACGCATGTACATTAAAAATAAATATAAGATAATTGATAGTAAACCCCCATATCCTTCGTTTGCAAAAGACTATCCTGAATGTAGATTTAAAACTAAAGGTAAACATTCAAGTTCTTATTTTGTAAGAACAGGTGTATGTAAAACAAAGATAAATAATCAGACAGAATGTGAACGTAAAAAATTTAACTGGGTAAAAAATAAACCTATTTTCCCAAAAATGTTTAAAACAATGATGAAAACAAGTACAAAAGCTAAACCTGTTACTAAATTAAAAGGTTCGTGTTTTAAGCCAAGATACATGTATATAGATAATAGTTCAAAAGATGTTAGAGGGAAAAAAGGACTTCAACCATCACTGTTTGCTGATATTATGTCTATTACACCTGATAAATTATTTCAAATACTCGCAGGAAACAGTGTTGACGGCGGAGGAATTCTTCCCTGTCCCGAGGACTTCGTCAATTATAATAGTCAAACTAAAGAAAGCAATAGTATTAAAAATAGAAATATTTGTCTAATAATGATATTATTATTATCACTTACAGTATATATATTATTTGTTCGTAAATAGTTACCTTTTTTAAAATATATATCTATAAGATAAGTAATGAGTAAAAATAATAAATCTCGATATGACAATCTTTATTCTCTAAATTTAACTAAATTATTTTTAAGAATATTAGCAATCGTATTAATTGTAAGATTCGTATTTTATCCAGAAGCAAAACGACTTTTTGGTTTTATCATATCTCTGGTATGAAGAAATACATAATTTAAATACTAACATATCTAATTAAAATGTGTTAATATTATAAGATGTCTCGTAGTTGTCCTACGCAGAAAGCGGATTGTAAAAATTCTGCTATTGTTAAATCAGTAAAAAAACTAATTAATCAATTAGAATCAGATAATATTACTGACTTTATACCAGTTACTAAAAAGGAACTTAATCAGATTAAAAGAGCATTAGATACTTATATGAAAGAATGTAGAATTTGTGCCAGACATACCGCAAATTACTACCAATGTATTAATGCGGCTGCTGAAAATTTACAGAGAAGGATTCCAATGTTTTCAAATAATGTTTATCCCTGGAAAAATTATGATTGGGATTACAGTAATCATATATCTAATAATTATTCAAAAGAAGTAACTGGTTCTCGTCCAGGAAGTAATATAAGTGATTTATATAAAAATCTCAATGGGATAATTAAAACAATTAATGGTTTAATTGATGATCCTATCCCAGGTCCTACTTCAAGAGCGGGTATTCGTAGTAGAAGTAGTGATTATCCTCAGTTTGAAAAATGCGATGATAGATGTTATCACACTCATCGTGTTAAAAATGCTCTTGCCAATCAACTTTATAGACCACCTACGACTGATAAATTTCTAAGGAAAAAATTACATGGTAAATATTCTTCGTCTTATTTCGTAAAAATAGGAACTTGCCCCAGACGTGATTTAGTATCCAAAGAAGCCTGTGAAAAAAGAGGTTACACATGGACTCCTAATGTAGTAGATAAGATTATGCGAAAAATGAAAGGTAATAAAAATGTAGTTAAAAATGAATCTGGTTCATGTAATCAACCAAGATATTTGTTTATTGATAATTCTCCTAAACCCTTTTTAAACGGAAGTAAAATGCAGGGTATGATACCTTCTATTGCTAATGATATTGCTTCTCTTAGTCCAGATAAATTATTAAATGCGGCTATGGGTAAATCAATGACAGGTAATTTTGAAATACAACAATGTTCCAAATCAGGAATAGAAGGTTTCTCTGATAATCAAAAATCAAATAAATCAACTAACTTATGTCTTGTTCTAGTATTACTATTAATAATGTGTTATTTATTTTTAAAAAGATAATCAAAAAATAACGTTATATAATAACATGCCTAAATATTCGTGTGATAATTCACCTATTATAGATATAGTTAAAAAAGGTTTAAAACATCTTGAAATATATATTCATAATGACCCTTCGAAAAAAAAAGCCTATAATAATTTAAGAAAAGCATTCGACATATATAAAAAAGATTGTTCTAAATGCAAAGGACAAGCTAACAATGACGCCACGTGTCTCAATGCGGCATTAACAAAATTATTTAGACAAATACCTCATATTAAGGATACAATCTATCCTTGGCAAAACTATGAATGGGATTATGGTAATTTTGTGGACAATAATTATTCAGCAGCTGCTACTGGTTCAACGAAAAGAGGTAGTTGGAGTGCGTTATTTAAAAATACCAAGATATTCTTAAAATTCTTTAAAGCTATGGTATTCTCACCTAATCCTAATAAAAGATCAGTCGCTGGAGGAATGAATAAACATAGTGATTATCCTATTTATGGATGTCAAGGTAATAATGCTAATAATTGTAGAGTTTGGAACAGTGTAAAAATGAGTAATCTCCAAAGAAAACCTTACAAAGATAAATTTTTTAACAAGAAGACAAGAGGAGAAAATTCCTCATCATATTATGCTAAAGTTGGAGTTTGCCCAAGAAAAGATCTTAAAACAAGTAGAATATGTATTAAAAAGGGTCATACTTGGATACCTGATTCGCTTGATCCTAAGAATGGTTCATGTTTTCAGGATAGATATATGTATATAAATAACACACCTGGGCTAATGATAAACACTAAGATGTTAGCAACTATGGCAGGAGGTCCAATTGCTGGGGCATTAATGCCTAAAGTGAATATAGGTAAATTAAAAGGTTTTGTTCCTGCGGTTAAAAATGACGCCATTGCTATGTCGCCTGGTAATTTATTTAAAGCATTTAGAGGTAAAAGTGTTGACGGATATATGTCGATTCAATCGTGTCCTAAAATTGAAGGATTTGAAAATATGCTTAATCATAGAGATTACATACAAATAATTTCATTGTCAATTGCTGTTATCACTACATTAATACTTATTAAGAAACCTTTGGCTAAATTTGGAGCTTTAGCTGTAATATTATTTTTAATTTATAAATTTTATAAATAAGTAATATATCATTTTATTACTTAATTACTAACATAACCTGTTATATAAAAAGAATAATACCAAACAAATAGTATATTCATTACCCAGTGAAATGTAGACATTTTCTGTAGACCATCATTATCCCATTTCCAATTAAAAAATTTCATAATTGGTAAATATACTTCCTTCAGATTATTTTCAGTAAATTCAGAATTAGTCTTACTATCTTTATAGTCCCCTAATTGTTTACTAATCATTGTTAATAGGCATTGATTTTCAATAAAAACCCAATGAAGTGGAACCATAATAGAAAAAAATAATAACCAATGAGAGTATGGTTTTACTAAGTTAATAGGTAGAAAAAAAATTAAAATAGGGGTTAATGCCATTGATACATGTAAAGCGTTTAAAAATTTTTTAATAATGTCATTAAACATATATTATATATTTTTATTAAATAATAATCATGTTATATAATAAATGAAAATTACTGAATACGTTTTTGACAATGGTTTGAAACTTATATATCAAAAGCGCCCAGATCCTTTAACAGCTGTATCTATACAATGTTGTGTAGGTTCTGTAAATGAACCAACTAGTTTAAATGGAAATATTAATCTTAACGGAATTTCACATATGATTGAACATATGATGTTTAAAGGAACTACAAATATTCGTGATACTAAGGGAATAGCAAAAATATTTGATTCAATAGGTGCTTATTTTAACGCATATACAGATAAAAATATAACATCTTATACAGTAAAGTCATCAAGTGAACATATTGAAGTTATAATTAAAACATTGGCCGATATGTTAATGAATTCATTATTCTTGAAAAAAGAATTTGAGTTAGAAAAAAATGTAGTCAATGAAGAAATAATAAGAGCAATTGATAACACAGCTGGACATCTTAATAGTGAAATATATTCATTATACTTTGAAGGAAACAATCTTGCTAATTCTATTGGAGGAACTCCTGAAATTATTAATAAATATGACCATACTGAGGCAAAGAAATATTATAAAACATTTTACAAACCTTCTAATATGGTAGTTTCAATTTGCTCTAATCTTGATATTGAAATTATAAAAAAAACAATTGAAAGCTCATATCTAATTACAAAAAAATCATCAAAATTTGTAAACACATTGTATACAAATAAAAACCCTCTTGTGAAACAAGTAGGGATAAGGTCTAAGGCAATTAATAGAAAGTTGGAACAAATGCATATTGGTCTTGGATTTAGAACTACTAATATGTTTAACGACGATAAATACCTATTAGATATAGCGCGTGTTATACTTGCTGGTAATATGAGTAGTAGACTATTTACTGATCTTCGCGAAGACAGAGGATTAACATATACTATACATATTGATGCTACGGAATATCGTCCTTCTGGGCATTTTACTATTTTAACGAGTGTTGATAAAAAACGTTTGATAGAATATGAAGATAAGGGGGAAATTAAAATGGGCGCATTAAAAGTTATAAGACAATCGTTAGATAAATTTATTAACGATGGAATAACTGAGAGTGAATTAGAAAAAGCAAAAGGATATATTGATGGTAAATTAGTATTGGCTAATGAAGATGCTTTAAATGTAAGTGATTACAATGGAAAATTAATCTCTTTTAATTTTGATTACGTTATTCCTATTCAACGATTATTTAAAATTAAATATTCATTAATTACTAGAAAAGCAGTAAATAAAGCTATTAAAAAATATTTTAAAAAGGACAATATGTCTATATTTTTAATAGGAGATAAAGTAACTCAAATAATTCCTGATGCTGTTAATATTTTTGAATCATTAAAATAATTTAAATAAAACTAATGTTATTTAAACTATTTGTGAAGCTCTATTAATTTTAGTTTCTATTATTGTTTCCTTGGCCTTAATTATATTTTCAATACCTTTAAGATAGGAGTCTCTACAATCTTCTGCGGTATTAACAGTAACAAACATACTACTGACAAGATTTATATCATTAGATGTCCATATTCCTTCAAATATTTTTTCTAAATTCATTTTAGTATTAGTTGAAAGAGCTAAATCATCCAGATTTTGTGATTTTTCAAATGAATCAACATGAACAGAATTTTCTGACAATGTTTTATTAAGAATCTGTATATATAAATCTAATGTAAAACAAACTGTAGAAGATTCGTTATTATAGCTTTCTTTTAATTTTTTAATACCTTCTATCGCTTGCTCATAAATTTGTTTAAGAACCGGATTAGTTTCCAAAGGATAAAGATTAACGCATCTCATGAGAGGCTTCAATAAATAGTGGATTTCTTCTCTACTATTACCATACACATATCTGGCAGGAGCTTGTGTAATACCTGGTTCTTGAATGTACAATTTATTTTTATAGATTGCTATTTTTGTTCCGTCTGATTTATAAGATATTATAGCAAGCTTCAATAGTGTTGAAAATGGTTCTAAAATTTGATTTGAAGATGCCTCTTGTGTCCATTGTTTATTAACCCATTTTCCAACACTTTTTAGAACGGACATTCCTATTGCATTCATATATACTATGTTACCAAAATTCTTAAGTATCTTTAATTTACAAATTAAAGTAAAAAAAAAATTTGATTTAATTTTAAAATTAATTTATTAATATAAAGTAAGATGATCATTCCTGTTAGATGCTTCACATGTAATCGTGTTCTGGCTTCAAAATACGAAACATATTTAAAAATTATAGCCACTGAGCCAGAAAATGAAAATATTATTAGTGGAGATCCTGAAATTGACCTAAGCGAGGACAATATATATCAAAAGGCTTTTAAAGAAATTGGTATTCAAGATAGATATTGCTGTAAAAGGCATATGTTAGCTCATATCGACCTAATCCAAAAAATTTAATTAGATATTTATGTTTGTATATTTTATTTTATCTATTTCTTGTATTATATTAAATGAACACTCAATCTAATGAAAATGTACTTGATTCTAAACTTAGTAAAAAAGAACAAGAAGAAATTAAAATGCTTAATAGTAAAAGTAATAAAATTAGAAAAGATATTAAGGAAAATGATGACCCACTAAATATGTCAATCAAAGATTTTATGCGTAATTGGGCAGATTCAAATATTTACATTATGATAGATTTAACAAATTTCATTAATAATCTATCAAAATATAAATCGCATTTTAATGACATAGATGATACAAATAATTGGGTTTCTGGGATTGGAAAAATTATTAATAAAATATACACTATATTTACCAAGAAACAAAGAACAATTTATATAGGTTTTACATTAATTTTATTATCATTCGCATTATATATTATTCAAATAACTTCTTAATCTATTATAAATATGTTACCTGATATTTATTATATATTTAACAAAAAAGACTATTTTAATTATTTTTTCTTAACCGTTTTCTTATATATTTTCCTTCAAAAAACACTTGTGTTTAATTTAAGAAGTCTGGTGCCACTGATAGTTACTGGTTCTGTCATCTACTTTTTAATAAAAGATAAAACAGCAAAAGAGTTCTCAAAATTAGATAAACAAAATGATAAGTTAAAAAAAATTCAATTATATAAGTATCCTTATCTGGATGCTGATATATATATAGTGGAGTGCATAAATAAATTATATAGTTTAACCTATATTAATAGACTAAAATTTAATACTATTTTAGAGTGTACTAATAGATTCTTTAAATATTACAATATGTATAAAAATAGAAATTTAAAGCCTCATAATTTATATACCAGTGCTAAAGATAATTCTAAAAGAGTTTTGAATGCGTTAAAATCTTTTGTAATTGATATCGATAAATATCCATTTATTGAATCAGACAGAAATATCGCAAAACATAAATTTATTACAGATAACAACTACATTTATGAATGCGGAAAACAATTAGAAAGTAGATTTTCTATCTATTTAACTGAAATGGAAAAGAAGAATAATGATGAATGGGAGAAAGGCGATATAAATATTTATTCACAACCTATCTATCCAGATGATGAAGAGGAATTTGCTAAATCAGATATTTTACATTCAAGCAAATATAGTGTATATTAAGCAAATATAGTGTATATTACGCAAATATAGTGTATATTACGCAAATATAGTATATATTAAGCTAATATAGTAATTAAGAATTAATTTCATTCATTAGTTATTATCATATAGATAAAAATAAAAATTGTTTATATATATTATAAATATGGATAACATGCTTGAAGTATCTAATTATGTTAATAACAAATATGGCAGTATATATACCGCCAAAGGCAATGGTAAGTCACAAATAGGAGGAACTCGTGTTACTGATTTTGCTAAAAAAATTCTTGGAAACAGAATCTTAGACTTGTATTTAAAATATAATGCTCTTAAATTACTTAATACCGCTACAATTGTTCCTATAGCCTTTATTTTAGGAAAAGAATATTTACAAAAAGTTCTTAACCAAAGTGGTGGCGGAGACCCTATCCCAACCAATATTCCTATTTTAGATCACGCTCTTGTAGGAACTTACCTTAAAATATTAGGAATCTCTACTCTTGATGTAACTATGGGAACTCTTTTACCTCTTGGAACTTTAATGATTATTCATGATTTATACACTAATCATGTTTCTGATGAAGAACAATCAGGTGGTGGCGGTTCTTTAATTGAGAATACAATTCCCCCAAACTTAATACAAAATCTTACTTCAGTAGCTCAAGGTAGAGGATTAGCTGAAAATACGCTTGTTAATAGATTCCCCGAATTCAACAACCAATTACAATTAGGATGCAGTTCAGGTTCATGTGGCCCTAATGTTTACACGTCATACAGTCCTCCAGTTCCTACAACTGGACGTGTAAGTGGTTTCCCATCTAAAGGTATGAGAAATAGCACTAATATAACTGCGTGGCAAGGTGATGTTGGTTCGTATTCAAAAGTCACAGTTCCATCTTCAATGGCTGGCGGAGGTTCTACATACGAATATATCACTCATCCTAAAACTGGTAAAGTTTACAACATTAATACCAAACAAGGAAAAAGTGTATTAAATAACTTTGTAAAATCACTTAAATAAATGTAATTAAATAATAAATAAATGATATTCGATGCTATTTATTTATTAATCTACAATAATCTCCAATGTTTATATACTAAGGAATATCTTATAGAGTTTGTGCAGACTTTATTACTACTAATGTCTATTTATACATTGCCTATATATATTTTTGAATCGGTGATAAACATTTCAGATATAAATTTTATTAATTCAGTATCATATTTACTATATACTTATTTATATTTTATACCAAGTTATGCTATAATTTTTATTTTACATAATTCAAAATTGTCTAAATTATTAGAAAAAAAATATATACTTCAAAATAATCCACATCATCTTTATTTATCATTACTGTACGGATGCGCCTATTTATTATGCGGAATAATTTCTAATATATTTGGAAATCTTTACTTTATTTTATATATTTGTGATACATTAAGTATTAGTTTATTTTATAATGAGGTTGCTTATTGTTATATGGACAATAGTTTATACTATTACAACAATAGATTAGACTTATTTAATAATAATTACAAGATTTTTATAGTGTGGGCACTTTTTACATCATTAATAATTAACACATTTTCAATATATTTTTTTATTCCAGGTTCATATTTAATAACAGGTTTCGTTCAAAACATATTTATTAATTATAAATTCGAACCTTATGATCCTAATAATAATTCTGTTAATATAATGTATTATTTTGAAAAGATAATCAATATAATCATTACTTTTGTATCAACGTTTATTTTTTTTTCCTTCCAAAAAAGATCTATTATTAGAGAGCCTATCTGAGTTTCTTTGGTAAGAAGGGTCCATCATATTATCATCTTTTTCAATATATTGGCCATAATTTCCATCAAATTCAACATTCATATCATTTTTTTTTCTTAATTCTGGTTTATTATCGGTAAAATCAACATATCCCATTTTACCACCCTGTGTTGGATTATTAATATCCAAATTAGAAAATCTTTTATTAAATACATCTTCTGCTGATTTACGATTATCATCATGCTGAATATTAAAATATGTAGGATTGGAAAAAGTTTGTTGAGCCATTTGTGAACTTAAAAAATTTCTGTCAAAGATCTTTTGATTATATGTTTCGCTATTCTTAACAAAGGTATAATTATTATTAAAAAGCTCTTTGTTTTGATTATTCATATTATTTAATATTAAAATAATATAAAAAATTTAACAAAAAAATAGTTTATTATTTTATATGAAGATAAGTAAATGCGTCTTTACGATTGTAGCTATTGCTATAATACTTATTACATTAATTCCAGTTAAAAAAACTGAAAATTTTGTAAGTGTAGTTCCTGCCCAACCATCTAAATGTTTCGATTGTGAACATCAACTTCCTGATAAATTAAAATATTTATCTGGTCCTTCAAAATGCTTTTCTTGTGAAAGGGAATTATTATCAAGAAATCCACAAGGACTTCCTGGATTAGGCCAACCTTCAAAATGTTTTTCTTGTGAAAGACAAATGTTACGTTAATCTGTAGATTTTACTAATTTATTATCAATAAAATCTCCAATTCTGTCTCCCACATCATCATCGCTTTCGATTGCGTATATGCCTGGCGGTTCTTCATTGCTTAGATAATATTCTTTTTTCTTAATCTTAATAATTTCGAATTCAACTTCTTCGCCATCACTTTCGTCATCACTTTCTTGGTCTTCTTCAACTGCCTCTTCTTCGCAATCACTTTCTTGGTCTTCTTCAACTTCCTCACCATCACTTTCGTCATCACTTTCTTGGTCTTCTTCAACTTCCTCACCATCACTTTCTTGGTCTTCTTCATCGTCACTTTCTTGGTCTTCTTCGTCGTCACTTTCTTGGTCTTCTTCAACTTCCGCACCATCACTTTCTTGGTCTTCTTCAACTGCCTCCTCTTCTTCCTCTTCGTCAGTTTCACTTTGACTTTCTTCAGTTATAGCCTGTCTTTCAGCTTTTTTATTTTCAGTTTCTAACTTATTATTAAATGAATCAATAAATTGCGTTACTTGTGAAACATCACTTTCCGGTTTAGTAATAATCGTTGATTTATCTGAACTATTTTCTCCTACTTCAATGAGTATATCATCGTTTGGTGTTATTTTTATTTTTTCTTTTTCTTTTACTAACTCCGAATTGTCATTTTCTAATTTACATAATTTTTTTTTAAGAGTTACAATTTGATAGTCTTTTTCACTAATTTGTTTACTTAAATTAGATACAAATGATACTTTTGTATAATTTGCCATCTCTTGTGTAAGTTCATCTAGTTTAGTATTTAGAGTTACATTGGATTCCTTAAGATTACTATTTTCACCAGATATTTTTGTAATTAATGTAATACATTTATCAAGACTATCCTTTAGTCCAACAACTATTTCCGTTAATTCATTACTATAATCTACTTTATCTGACATCTTAATAAATATATATTGGTGTCTTTATATATTTATTAAATAAATTGTTTTCTAAATGAATCTAACACATTATAAGTTCCTATTGCCGTAGATTTAACAACATTAACTACTGTAGAAATTTCATCAATAGGAATTGATCTAATAAGAGGGATCTCTTCTTTATTAGGATATATCACTTCATCCCATACATATTTAGGTCTTACAATTACAGTAGGATCCATTATGTAAGGTTCCGATATTATATCACTCGCATTAGCCACGTCGCTTATAAACTCTGTAAAACTTTCTCCTCTACTTGTCCATTTATTAATTATATATAAATTAGTCATAACGGTATCCATTAAAGGAGGAAGAACAGGAAATATTTCCAGAGCACTAATATAAGCTAATCCAAATTGTTTGCGTTCAATGTTAAGAAACATTCCTATTACATCAGTTCCGTTTTCCATAAAATATTCAATAGGTGTTCTAATTAGAGCCAATGGAATCTTTGCAGCATTTACGGCAGCACCTACTCCTGGAACAAGTCCTCCAACTTTTAGAACAGCATCCATGCCAAGGGGTAAAATTTTTACCATAGGAGTTACGAATATATCAGAATTATCAATAATAAACGCTGTAATATCTAACGGAATTTCAAAAAAAATTCCAACTAATGGAATGTTTTCTAACATATAAAGCGGGAAAAATACCCAGTTAAAAATATAGTTTGATATTCGATAAGCAATATAAGGTCCTTTTAAAATTCCAAATTTAACAGCATTAATTAATATTGTTGTTATTCTTAAATCCATAGAAAGTTTAGGAAATGTCATTTTAAGTTGTAGCTGATCAACTATATCAAGAAAATCCTCTATCTGTAAGAATTCTTCTAATCTGGTAATCAAAGGTGACCTATATACATCATTTACTATATCTCTAGCATCGGTATATTTTTTATCAATTTTTTTACCTACATATGATTTTTGAAAACCCTCTGTTATTTTAGTTTTTACACCATCTCCCAGTTCTAACACTCTATGTTTTACATTTCCCGCAGCGCTGCTTAAATTATCTATAACAGCATCTTTAGCGTCATTAGCTGTGCTGGCCACCAAATTGTCCTCAAAGTGTTTTTCGCGATTATATCCACCATCTTGATTTATTTGAGTCACGGAATCATAAATATTATCATAAAAATCAACCAGTTTACCACTATGCCTTTCTATAATTATCTGAGCGACAGCTTCATTAACTAAAGGTTTGCCATATGGATCAATAAGACTTGTTAAACTCTTAATTTTATCATCTTTAGATTGTGAACTTTTTAATATTAAATAGGTTTTATGAACTAATAAATTGATTGCATTTAGATCACTTTTTATTTCATCATATTTAATTATATGACCATGTTTATAATAGCCTGCTTCAGTAAGCTGTTTATAAATTTTTCGTAATCCCACGTAGCTTTTATCTATATTTGGATTAGACATTTAATATACACTTTTATAATTATTTAAAGTATTTAATTAAATATATACTAAGATGCGCCAATGCAATATATGTATATTAATACATGACAAGAAACCTACATTAGAAATCTTGCCCGATTTTCTTAAAAAACTTGAATTAATAGAACTTCTTCCTAAGATAATCTATACTATTAATAATACTAATGAAGAAGTTGATTTCAAAAAATTTATTAATAATTCAATTCAACATAGAGACATAAAAATAACCGATGGTATAATTTCTACTTTATCAAAAGAATATAATAGTGACTTGCCGTTGTTTTATATTGAATCAAATTATGAATTAGATGGAAATTTTGCTGATATAAACCTCGAGAATATCGAAAAACCTATTTATATCAAAGAAATATATGATAAATATAGTTATTTTAAGTTGTTTTATTTACCATACTATCTTATTAAAAACGATATAAATATTGAAATTTTAAAATTTAATGAAATTTCAGTTAATGAAACTTTTAGTAATTTTACGAATACTAATAATTTTACAAGAGAGGAATTATTAAGTTATATTGATAATTTTGTCAGTGATAACCAAATAGTCCTTTTCGCAGAAACACTTAAGACTAATAATAGTATAACGGATCGTAATATTACCACTTATATTAATGAAAATATGGACAAAAGTGAAAAATGGTTAGTAAATTATTTTTTTGGTCTAAGCTTTTACCATTGTGAAAATTATAAAAAAGCCAAAGAATATTTTAATAATTGTATATCACTTATTCCAAATAAAAGAGAAGCTCTCTATTTTTTAGCTAAAATTAATTTATTAAATGAGAAATACACCACATGTTATGATATTATAAAAGATTTAGAAGTAAAAGAAAATGAAAATGAAACTATGTTTACAAATAATGAAATAAGTAACTTTCATTTACAATATTTAAAAATTTTAGTAAATGTAAAATTAAACAATATATCAGATAGTTTGAAGTACGCTAATTCGCTAATTGATTCAAAATTTTGCTCAAAACAATACAGAAGGATAATTTTACATTATATTAATAAATTACAAGTGTCAAAAAGTAATGATGGTGATTTTAAAGATAGCGATGATGTATCGAAAAAAAAAATTAGTCAATATAAAAATTTGGTATATGACAAAGTTACCCATTATAAAATAATGAATGATGCTAATTGTATTGATTTGAAGAAGTTTGATGATAACTTTACTATTACTAAAGATGGTGTAAATAATACGATAAGTGATTCAAAAATAAATAATTTTTCATGTTTAAATCATAAAAATAGTAAATTGCTTATTGTAAATGAATTATGCCCGCTTGTGATTAATAGTATAAAAGATAATTCTTTGATAAAAATATTAGAATACACTACACCTGATTATCTTAAAAATTTTACATTTGTATCGAAATTCGTAAAATACAATAATATTTATATAGCATTAATAACTCATAAAAATGAATTCTGTAATTTCAATGATAAACTATATAAACTAATTACAATTGATTCAGAAACTTTGAAACCACTTAATATAAGTTCATTATTCAAAATAAATATTAAAACTGTAAAAGATATTTTTATCATAGAAGACCATTTACTCATATTAGGTAATAATAGTCATACATATATATCACTTTGTGAGTTTTATATTGATGAAAATTTAAATATTGACTATTCTCCCAAAATTATTTTAGAGAAAAACGAGTCCATAAGCATTAATATTAAAAGTATTGATTATGATATAACTTGTAAAACATATAAAAATTATATTATTAATGGGGATAAACCCAAAAACAAATTAGTCATTGATTGGTCAAATAATACTATAACTAATTCAGAAACATTATTTTCTCAATTGATCGACGAATTTGTATATTTACCTAATAATAAATCAGTAAAAACTAAAAGTAATACTATAGCATTTTATTCGTCCAAAACAGATATTATGTTACAAAGTTATCTTGAAAATAAGAATATTTCAATTGATAATGATAATGATTACACTAATTCAAAATATCTTATTATTACAACTTTTGAATTAGAAAATTTATCTAACATTGAACTTTCAGATATTATATCATCAAAAACATTAGTAGTTACTCTACTTGAAGAGGAAGAAGTTAATAATACTACCAATATAAAATATAAAACAAATCAATATCTCAATAAATTATTCTTATTTAATATAGTTAAAAATGAAGATTATATGGGATTTATTTATAGCAAAATTATTGAAGATGACCAATATATGATGAGAGAAAAGTATTTTGATATCGATCTAAATAATATATATGTTCATAGCAACTTATTTGAATTAGTGATAAGATTTTTGGAATCAGAGAACAAGATAAATAATATGTTAGATATTAACAAAACATCTAATAATTATAAAATAGAATTACTGAATAAACTGCACAGAAAGACTGAAAACAGTTGTATAATAGAAGTATTGAAATTTATACTAGTTCACAATCAAGATATCACCATTTTTAGTGAAGATAATGAAGTGGATGAATTAATTTTTAAACTTAATATATTAGGTGATTTTCATAAGTTGGCAGAAGTAGATACTGAAAATTTTATTGGATGTGAATGTGTTGTAATACTAAATAACTATAATTGCTTTAAAGATTGGAGACATTTATATAATAAAAATACGCTTATTTATATAATTTCAGATAATCGTATAATTTATTCTTCATTAACTAATTCATAAATTTCACTATAATTTCTACCTAATTGATTATAGTCTAATCCATAACCTACAATAAATTTGTCAGGTATATCAAATGCAAAGTAATCAGGTAGATTTTTAAATTTTTTAAGATAGATCGAACTTTTTAAAAATAACGTCGCAATTTTCAAACTAGAAGGAGTATATTTACTAAGATAATTCAATAAAAAATTATAAGTGGTTCCTGTATCTACAATATCTTCAATAATTATAACATCTTTGTCTTTTATACTATCATTAAGACCAACTATTTCTTTAACTTCTCCAGTTGAAGATGTATTTTCATATGATTTAAGTTGAATAAAGCTTACCGAACAGTCAATATTAAGTTTTTTTATTAGATCGGAAAAAAACATAAACGAACCTTTTAATACGCAAAGAATTACTGGCTTTTTATCTGAATAATCATTATTAATTAAATTGGCAATATAAGTTACCTTTTTTTCGATTACATCAGAATCAATAAATTTTTTAAATTGCTTATCATGTATTGTTATACTACTCATGTCTTGATTATAATTAAGGTAAACATATTTTTATATATAGATAAGTTGATTAAATAAATTAGATTATAATGAAACCCGAAATACGTATAGCATCTATAGGTAATGTTGATTCAGCAAAAACAACGACTATTAGTGTTATTGCTAACGAAACACTCGATGATGGTAGAGGTAAAGCAAGAAAAATAATCCTTAAACATCCTCATGAAGAATCTACTGGAAGAACATCATCAATTACTCAACATTACATGGAAACTGAAGATAAAATTTTTGGTTTTATTGATCTTGCCGGCCATGAAAAATATCTTAAAACAACGCTTACTGGATTAAATGGTAGTTACATTGATTATGCGATGGTAACTATAGGAGCAGATAGAGGTATTATAGGAATGACAAAAGAGCATCTTACTCTTGCTATCGTATTGAAATTACCCATTTTTATTGTGATTACAAAATTAGATATAGCTACAGAACACAAATTAACTAAAATAAAAAACAGATTGGCCGCTATATTTAATCATCCTCTTGCTGGTAAAAAAGAACTCCTATTTGTAAATAATAGTAATGCTAATAAAATTAATATGAATACTATGTTGGAAAGTAGTAAAATACCTGTTTTCGAAGTATCAAATGTAGATGGTAAAAATATCAACTTACTAAGAAATTTTATGTTCAATTTAAATAAATATAAGGCTATTGGAAATAGCGAAAATAAAAATCCATTATTTAAAATAGACGACGTTTTTAAATTGGATGGTATAGGAATCATATTATCGGGTATAGTGCAAGATGGTGCTGTCAATAAAGGACAAAAAATGAATATAGGTCCATTTAATGGTAAATATGTCGAAGTTATTGTAAAATCCATACATGATAACTTCAGAACAGAAATTGAAACGTTATATAGCGGGCAATGTGGCTGTATTAATATAAAAGTTAATAATCCCCGGAAGAATGTTCTTAAACGAAACCACATTAAAAGAGGACATATATTAATTAGTAAACCTAACTCAATACGTTCATTTGATGCGGATGTTACTATTTTACATCATCCTACTACAATTAAATTAAACTATGAACCAGTAATTCATTGTGGTAGTGTAAGACAAACAGCGTCTATAAGTAAAATGGATAAAGAGTTAGCAAGAACAGGAGATAAAGCTAACGTAACCTTCAGATTTAAATTTAAACCAGAATTTATAGAAATTGATAGTAAGATTGTTTTTAGAGAGGGAAATACAAAAGGGATAGGAACTATCACTAAAATCCATGATAATTAAAATTTTTTATTTACCTATATAAACTTTAATGGGGTGTTTATCCAAATTAATCCTCTGTTTTCTAGATAAAAATAATAATAATCGAATTCATCCTATAGAAGATTATAGTAGTTCAAATAATATTTATGAATACCAAGATGAAAATATAGAAACAATACCAC
>TARA_Y100000385_G_scaffold273823_1_pt1 | contig 27264 bp, 14 predicted proteins | sample TARA_Y100000385 | Tara Oceans TARA_Y100000385 (sample SAMEA2620980) | marine metagenome | biome: marine biome (ENVO:00000447); feature: surface water layer (ENVO:00002042); material: "saline water (ENVO:00002010), including plankton (ENVO:xxxxxxxx)" | depth 5 m
TATACCAAGTTTAAGTATTCTAACCTCCGCCTTTCTAGTTCTCAATTAAAAAAAGGGCAATCAGTCATCCTAAGCTTTGAGTTGGAGAACAGCGGTGCTATGGATGGCGAAGAAATTGTTCAACTTTATATTAGAGACAAAGTAAGCAGTGCGACCCGCCCTGTTAAAGAATTAAAAGGCTATAAACGCGTATTTTTAAATAAGGGGAGCTCAAAAACACTAAGGTTTGAAATTGATGAACACATGTTGGCATTTTACGACATCGATATGAATTATTGTGTAGAACCAGGTGTCTTTACACTAATGATAGGAACATCATCTGCAGATAAAGATTTAAATTCAGTGGATCTCAGGGTTGAGAATCGCTTAATAGTCAAAGAATAAATGAAACATATTTTAATAATCTTTTTGCTCTTTGCAGCAGTTGTAAATTCACAGTCGCAAACAACCCCTAAAAACGTGCTGTTTATAATGGTTGATGATTTACGACCCGAACTAAATGTATACGGTCAAAACCAAATTAAAAGCCCTAATATCGATGCGCTCTCAGCATCTGGGGTTACGTTTAATCGGGCTTATTGCAATGTGCCTGTTTGTGGTGCTTCTCGCGCAAGTTTGATAACCGGTATGCGGCCTACAGCCAAACGGTTTTTAACCTATTTTACCAGTGTTAGAAAGGATATGCCAGACGTCGTAGATATGGTTCAGTATTTTAAAGATCGCGGCTATTCAACTGTCAGCAATAATAAAATAACTCATATCAAAAATGATATTGATGCTTGGGATGATGAATGGTACCCAAAAGCTAAATCCTGGCGTAATTATCTTTCTGAAGAAAATAAAGCACTGGAGTCAGAAGGTAAAATTGGATATGCTTATGAAAACTTAGACGTTCCTGATGCCGCTTATTTTGATGGGCAAACCGCTCTTAAGTCACTAGAGGACTTAAAACAGTTTAAAGCTAATGGAGCTCCCTTTTTTCTAGCGGTTGGTTTTGTGAAACCACACCTTCCTTTTAATGCGCCCAAAAAGTATTGGGATTTATACGACTCAGAGTTAATTACTCTTCCGGAACAGGCTACCTTCCCAGGCTCTGCTCCAAAATCTGCACAGCATGAATGGAGGGAGTTACGTGCGTATGTTGACATTCCTAAAACAGGACCAATCCCTAAAGATATGGCTAAAAAACTCATACACGGGTACTATGCGAGTGTTAGTTATATAGATGCACAGATAGGCGTTTTGATAAATGGACTAACTGCTTTAGGCTTGCGAGAGAACACAGTTATTGTTTTGCTTGGGGATCACGGCTGGAGTTTGTCCGAACATGGGCTATGGGCTAAGCATAGTAATTTTGAAGTCGCGCTACAAGTTCCGCTTATTATTAGTGCTTCTAAGCTCCCAAAAGGCGTCCATACAAATTCCATTGCGGAGTTGGTAGATATTTATCCGACGCTTTGTGATTTAACTCTGGGAGAGTCTCCAAATCACTTACAAGGCAGCTCATTAGTTCCAGCCCTAAAATCTCCAGATACTCTGTTTAAAGACCGGGCCTTAGCGCGTTGGATAAAAGGAGAAACCCTGATCGTTAATCAGCTGTTTTATACGGAATGGCAGCGCAATGGTAAAATCACTTCAAAAATGTTATACGACCATGAAGTAGACCCTAACGAAACCAATAATTTGGCTGTGGATCCAGCCTATAAGACGACTGTAAAACTGTTGAGCCAGCAACTAGAACAATTTAAAAAGACATTTAAATAATCAAATTATGAACGATATCAAACAAGGCGTTTTTGGACTTATACTTTTAGTACTTATCAGCGTATCTTGCAAGTCAACCCAATCAAAAGTTAGCAAAAATACTCCTTCAAAGCAACCCAATATTGTGTTTATTATGGCAGATGATCACGCCGTTAGCGCTATTAGTGCCTACCAAGATTGGTTGGCGGAAATTGCGCCAACGCCAAACATAGATCGCATTGCCAATGAGGGGATGCTAATGACAAGAACCTTTAATACAAACTCTATATGTGGCCCAAGTCGCGCTTCAATTTTAACGGGAAAATACAGCCATATTAATGGGTTTTTTAAAAATGAAAAAGGGGGTGATTTTGATGGAAGTCAATTGACTTTTCCCAAAATATTTCAAAATGCGGGTTACCAAACAGCGGTTATTGGTAAATGGCATTTAGGAACCAATCCCACCGGTTTCGACTATTCTAAAGTGATGATAAATTGGGGAGGGCAAGGCACCTATTTTAATCCTGTTTTCTTAGAAAACGGCCGGGACACTATAGTAGAAAAACAGCGGCATTCAACCGCTCAAGTTGCCCACGATGCTATGAATTGGATAGGAAAAGGCCGCGATAAGGACAAACCATTTATGTTAATGTATCAATTTAAAGCACCGCACCGTCCTTGGGAGCCCGCAGAAGAGTTTAAAACTTTATTTACGGATGGAGACCTTCCGCACCCTGCAAATTTTAATGATGATTATAAAGGCAGGAAAGCTGCTAGCGAGCAATGGATGGAGATTGAAAATCACATGAATCGAAGGGATTTAAAGGTAGCTCCCCCAGAAGGTCTTTCAAAACGAGAACTAAATGCATATTACGCATTTGGAAATAAAGGCGATTTTTGGACGCCCAATGACAGCCTACAAGGCGCTGCTCTTAAGAACTGGAAATACCAAGCGTACATCAAAGATTATTTGCGTTGTGTAGCTGGTGTAGATAAGGCAGTAGGACAGATGCTAGATTATCTCGAGACAAACGATTTAATTGATAATACGGTTATAATATACACTTCAGATCAAGGGTTTTATTTGGGAGAACACGGCTGGTTTGACAAGCGGTGGATGTATGAAGAATCTTTTAAAATGCCGTTCATGATTCGCTATCCCGAACTAATTAAGTCCAAATCTGTAAATTCAAATTTATTGCTCAATATAGATTTTGCACCCACCATGCTTGATTTGGCCGGTATTGCCATTCCAGATGAAATGCAGGGAAAAAGCTTTAAATCTCAATTAGAATCCAATTCAAAAACCAAGAAAAGAGACGCGGTTTATTATCACTATTATGAATTTCCAAAATGGCATAATGTACAACCGCACTATGGGGTTAGAACCGACCGTTATAAGTTAATTCATTACTATTACAATAGGGACGAATGGGAGTTATTTGATTTGAAAAAAGATCCAAATGAAATGGAGAACCTATACGGGACTTCAGGTACTGAAAGATTAACTCAAAAATTAAAAAATAAAATCAAGAAATTACAAGTTGAGTATAAAGACGATATGACTCTGGAAGAAATGCGTGCGATGACAGATATTGTAATTGAGAGGGTTTATAATGAAGAGAATATCAATAAGCGATAATAGGTTTAAATTTAATATTTGCTGTTTTGATTGATTAGTGGTACTGATTGATTCAAATTTACTATTTTGATGAGTGTCCATTAGCTAAATTTGAGATATGAAAATAAATGTATTTTTGATTTATTTTATGTATTCTATCTTTGGGTACAATGGGAATGCTCAAAATTCTGTTGTAGTTATTGAACCGTCATTGATGGTTTATAAAACAATAGACTCTTCAGCTCTTAAGTTGCACATATATAAGCCACTTGAATTTGACGCCTCTAAAACCTATAATTGTGTGGTATTTTTTCATGGAGGAGGATGGAATAATGGCAGCCCCAGAGCTTTTAGAAGACAGTCCATGTATTTAGCTTCTAGGGGAATGATTGCGATTTCAGTAGAATATCGATTAAAAAACACCCATGGTACAACTCCTCAAGATGCGGTTGAAGATGCGAAGTCGGCTATCCGATTTGTAAGACAACACGCTAAGGAATTAAATATAAATCCTAATACCATCACTGCAGGCGGGGGTTCAGCAGGGGGGCATTTAGCAGCCTCTTGTGCGTTACTCCCAAAATTTGACAATCCAAACGAGGATTTGACTGTTAGCTCACTCCCCAATGCTTTAATATTATTAAAGCCCGTGGTTGACTTGGGGCCGGCTGCTTATGCACACAAACGTTTTGGAGACCGTTATATAGATTTATCTCCTACAGACCATATTGTATCAGTTGCACCCCCAACCATCATTTTAGTAGGTACTAATGACGCTATTGTGCCAGTTGACATGGTACAATCCTTTAAAGGAAAGATGGAGGCTGTAGGAAGTCGATGTGACCTTGTGCTTTATAAAGACCAGGTTCATGCTTTTTTTGCAAAAAAACCGATCAAATATTTTATAGAAACGACCCATGAAATTGATCAGTTCCTTGTTTCTCTAGGATATTTAAATGGGATATCAACAATAAATAATCAATACAAATAACTAAATTTTTAAACTATGAAACACTTTTACACTTTTACTTTTTTACTTTTCACCCTAATGGGCTTAAACGCACAAGATATAGTTTTTGATTTTAACACTACAGGTGACACAGAAGGCTGGGTTAAAATACCTAGTACAACAACTGTAGTATCACAATTAGACGGTCAACTACATGTTGGATCAGATATATCCAATTATGGAGGAACTTACACAACACTAGATTTAGCCTCAGATGATTATGCTTTTGTAGAAATCACAGTATCTTCCTTTACAGGGCTTACAAATGGATTACAGCTCTTAAACTTTGACAGTACTTTTAGTCCGGGAACAGCTTCTAAAACAAACATTACCGTTGCAGACGGTTCCACTGAAACGTATCTTGTAGCTATTCCAGCAACGCCATCTGCTAATAATGGCGTTATTTTAGGATTAGGAATTCGAGTCAAAGGGAATCCAGCTCCAGACGCTTATTTTTCGATCGACAACTTTACTATTGTAGGAGCTGTTGAGTCTACATATGATGAGAGTGGGATAACCAAAAACCCAAGTTTTGAAGATATTACGGGATCATTAGGAAATTGGGTTGAAGCTGGTGGTAGCAATATCACAAGAGGAATTTCAACAACTGAATTTTCTGAAGGTGTTCAGTCTGCAGAGTTTACATTTCAAGAAAACGTCACTTCAAATCCACCTATGCTCTATAGCAATAATATTTACACTCTTACCGATTTAAATGATAACACTGCAGAAATCACAATGACATGGGATATGAAGGCAACCGATGTGACTACCAACGTTCAAGTTGCTCCAAGGTGGAGAATGACAAAGTCTTCTGGTGGACAACGAGTAACATATCCAAGTCTTAGTAATGCGACTACGGAATGGGCTTCTTATTCTACAACAAAACCATTGTCAAACACCTGTGCTGGCGCTACAGACCCAGTAGAAGGTACAAATTGTTTTGATTTAGAGTCATATACAGATTTAGAAGTAGGGATAGCAGCTAAAGGCGGATCGGCTGGGGTTGTTTTGTATATTGATAATATAGTCACTACCATTACAGCTAGTTCATTAGGCATTGAAGATATTAACTTACAAGACTCTGCGTCTGTTTCTTTATTTCCGAACCCTGCAAATGATTTTATTACTGTGAAGTCCTCTTCTGAAATAGTAAGTATGAAGACTGTAAATATGCTCGGTCAAATTGTAATAATACAAACAGGTAATTCAAATAACTTAAATATTTCAACTTTATCTCCTGGACTTTACGTACTTAAGCTTGTAGATTCAAAAGGATTAAAAACGCAAAAACAATTTATTAAAAACTAACTGATATAACTATGAAGAAATCACTAATTATTTTCACATTCCTACTTGCATTCTCCTATGTAGATGCGCAAGAAAATAAATTTGCTACTAAAAGAGCTTCTAATGCTATTTCGCATATTTCATCCGAAATGGACTTGACAGAAGAGCAAGCTCAATTTATCCAGGAAACGCTTTATAATAAATATGCTGGAAATTCTCTTAAAATTAAAGGCCAAGGGCTTTCCGAAGGCGAAAAGAAAGATATCTACAGAACAGCAGCAGTAGCCACTAGAAAACTACTTCGCGATCAATTTTCAAAAGAGGAGGTGCTTCAAATCATTAAACTTGAGCGTGCTAGTTTTAAAAAGTAAAGAGCTTTAATTTAATTTTCTGAACGGGCTAGGATTTTATCCAGTCCGTTTTTTTATTAAGTTTTTAGCTCAAAGTCCTAAGTGCTAGCTGTACAACATTAGCAGAAAGCTATTAGAGTATTTTTCACCATTTATTTGGTTAGTTACTTTGACTCCTAACATCTGTTGGAAGAATACCAAAGTGAATTTTATAACACTTAGTGAAATAGGAGGGCGATGAAAAACCAACCTTAAAGCTTATCTCACTAATTGAGTACTCGCTGTGTTCTAAAAGCTGCTTTGCTTTTTCAAGTCGTATATTTTTAATAAATTCATTAGCCGTATTTCCTGTAAGTGCTTTTATTTTTCTATAAAGTTTGCTTCTACTAATCAATAATTCGTCCGCGAGATTTTCAACATTTAGATCAGCATCATTTATGTTTTCATGAATATACTTTAAGATATTTGTTATAAATTGCTTATCAAGTGAGGTAGTATTTTTTAATTCCTCATCACTAATTCCATTGTAATATTTATTAAATAAAATTTGCCTGCTATTTATAAGTTGTGTTAAATGGGACCGAAGCACATTCATATTAAATGGCTTGTTAAGATATACATCAGCGCCGGAGTCAATGCCTTTGACGCGGTCGATTTGCATGCCTTTTGCAGTAATCATAAGAAGTGGTATATGGCTAATTCGCAAGTCATTTTTTATTTTACTACACATTTCAAAACCGTCCATTATTGGCATCATAACGTCAGAAATAATTAAGTCAGGAATTAATTTAATCGCTATTTCAAGTCCCTCTTTTCCGTTTCTAGCCGCTTTAACTTTGTAGTCTTCATGGAGTTCGGTTTTCAAATAGTTACGCAATTCAGCATTATCCTCTACAATTAAAATTGTTTTTTTGTTTCCTACAGGCTTTATTTTTTCCTCTAACTGTAAAGCATTTATTTGCTCATATTTTTTATTATCATCTCCATTGTTAGATTTTGTTTTAGAGAGATCTAGATGCTTATTTCCTTCTGGAAATAATATTTTAAATTGGGTTCCTTTCCCTTTTTCACTGCTAACCTCAATTTTTCCTTTGTGAAGATCTATAAAGTTTTTAACCACTTCCAATCCAATCCCGGTTCCTCCATAATACTGCCTGTCCATTTCATTCGATTGGTAAAATCTGGTAAATATATTATCTAGGTCTTTTTTATCAATCCCAATCCCACTGTCAGAAATGCAAATTTCTATACCGTGTAAATCATTTTGATTACTTAATAATGGAAATTTAACGGTTCTTAATGGAATTTGAATCTTAACAGAAACGATGCCATTGTCTTTAGTGGCTTTGAAGGCATTTGATAATAGATTAAAAATAACTTTTTCAAGCATTGAGGGATCTGCCCATATAGAAATACTGGGGTCTATACTGTCCACAGAAAAAATAATATTTCTTTGAATAGCTTCTTCTTCAAAATGGCTTGCAACTTCATTTACAAATGGAAGTAGTTCAAAATTAGACGCATTGATCGCCATTTTATTGAATTGTAGTTTTCTAAAATCCATTAACTCATCTATGAGTCTTGATAAGCGTTTAGAGTTTTTATAAATAGTAGCGTGTTTTTCCTCTATTTCTTTTGGTAATGCAATAGATTTATTTTCTATAATAGCTTCTAAAGGATTGAGAATAAGTGTTAATGGAGTTCTAAATTCATGAGAAATATTGGTGAAAAACTGTATTTTTTTTGCATTTAATGCCTCCTCTTGGGCACGTTCCTCGCGTTCATTTTTTATTTGCTGGCGTTCTTTAATTCTTACATTCAATAGACGATACACTAAAATTGAGGCTATTAATACTAAGCTAATAAATGTAAAAATTGCTGAATGTGTTTGCCACCAAGGAGGCGAAACTTCAATTTCTAAAGTTCTAGGTGCTATACTCCATTTGCCATCTGAATTTGCAGCCTTTACTTTAAAGTTGTACGTGCCAGGCGGAATATTAGTGTAGGTAGCAGTTCTCGTTTTTTTAACATAGTTCCAATCGGACTCAAATCCTTCTAAATAATACGCATATTCGTTGTTTTTTGATCGGGTGTATCCCAATCCAAAATAATCAATTGTAAACATGCTTTGATTGTGCGCAAGCTTAATCTTAGAAGTTTCGTTAATCACCTTTGTTAGTGGGGAATTAATATCTGAAGGGCTAATACTTTGATTTGAAATTTTAAAATCTGTTAAATAGACTACTGGAGGATTTTGATTGGTTGTAATGGCTTTGGGGTCAAAGTAATTTATCCCCTTATAGCATCCAAAATACAAAGTACCGTCTTCAGAAAGAATGCTGGAGTTTTTGTTAAATGTATTTGTAATCAAACCATCTTGAGTGTTGTAATTTGTAAATCTATTACTGAAAGTATCAAATTTTGAAATCCCATTATTTCCAGCAAGCCATATGTTTCCATCTTGCGTTTGTAGAATTGATTTTATCGATTGATGATCAAAATTTTCTAAAGAATTAAACCATTTAACATTAAGGGTTGTTGGATTTAATTTACATAGGCCATCTCCATCTGTTCCTACCCATATATTATTTTTTTGGTCTTCAAAAATTGTAGTAATAATATTAAATTTAACTCTACTGTTTGTAGTTTTATTCAAGACTGAATTAAAGCCGGTAATTTTTGGGTTTTCAGAATATGGATCTTTAATTTTAAATAGACCCGTTCGAGTTCCAATCCATACATTATCTTGTTTGTCAACAATAACTTTGCGTATATTCTTGGAGTTGATGTATAAGGATTTGAAGGCCTTTGATTGGTGGTGGATTAAAGTTTCAGTTTGTAGATTGTATGAATAGAGGCCTGTTAAAAAACTTCCAATCCATATTCTTCCTTTAGAGTCTTCAGCAAAACTCATGATTCGGTTGGACTTTAAAATATTACTACTGTTTTTTATCTGTATATTTTTAAATATTTTTGATCCTTTTTTTAGTAAAAAAAGTCCTGAATTCCATGTGCCAATCCATACATTGTGTTTGCTGTCAATAAACAAACTTACAACATCACTGCTTTTAAGTCCTTTAGCTATGTTATTAGATTGGTCTAGTAAGTGCGTAAATGTTTCTTTTACTGGATCGTAAACGTCAACACCTCCGTCGCTAATTCCAATCCAGAATCGTCCTTGCTTGTCTTGTTTAATACTTGTTACAGATTTAGAAAATAAGGATTGGTCTTTATTTGGGATGCTCTCTATTGATTTAAACCGGTCACTTTCTTTGTCATAGATATCTACTCCTTGGTTAAAATACCCAAGCCAAATTCTATTTGCATTATCAATAAATACCGTCCATATTGAGTTCGATTTAACCCCTTTAATATCAGACTTATTAAACTTGAATGATTTTATAATTTCTCCATTATTATCCACAATTATAAGGCCGTCATTTTCGGTGCCACAATAAATAAATCCCTTACTATCCGTTTCTAAAGATAAGATCCGCTTAGATGTGATAGTATAGGTTTTGTATTCAAAATAATTAGTTGGTGTGGTTGATATTTCAACAAGGCCTTGGTTTATTGTGCCAAGCCAAATACTTCCATCAGCTTTAGTAAGTAGGGATTGGATGGGTGTTTTAATGATTTCTGCTTGTCGCAAGGTTGTGAACTTTGCGTAGTCCAGTTCTTGATTTAAAGAATTATACTTTAGTAAACCAATATTTGAGCCAAATAAAAGAGCTCCCCTGGCTGTTCTTTTTATGTCATTTATTTGAAGTTTATTAATATTACTATAGTCTTTTATCTCTACAGACTTGCTTTCAAGTGTATTATTATCTACCTCAAACACACCAGCACCATGCGTCCCTATGAGTAATTTTTTACCCTCAGATTCTCCGATAGCTTTGACTTGAATTTTAGAGTTCATTTCATTAAGTTCCACTGCTGTAAATTGATCTAAAGCTCGTGAATATAAATTAAGCCCTTCGTCTGTTCCAATCCAAAGATTGTTTTTGGAATCTAAATAGACTGTGTTTACCACCGAACTTTTCAGAGAATTAAAGTCATCCCACTCATACCTGTAGTTTTTTAATTCAAGACCATTAAACGAATAGAGTCCATCGCCTTGTGTCCCAATCCAAATAATTCCTTTATGATCTTTTAGAATGGTTGAAATAGCTCTTTGACTGACATTTTCTTTAATCGAATTAAATGTGATGTTTTCAAAATCAGTTTGAGATATGCTGATTTGTACAATCATTAAGACAGCAATAAAAAACGTTTTACGAATGTATTTAGAAGTCATTTTGATAATATGAAAATGATTAATTATTGTTTACTATAATTATACGTAATAATTGTGAGCTAAAATTAACAATATAACTTTTAAATAGCATTGAAATAAGTTTAAATGCTTCAAATTTTACAGTTATTTCTTCAATTCTATCAATTTTAATTCACAGTTATTTTTAATTTTGTTAAATGTTCATTTTAAGGCACTTAAATTATTAATTTTATAAAAACAGTCTTGTTTAATTAATTTTTCGTTAATTTATTTTCTTTAAATTATGTTCTCATAACAAATAATTAACCCTAACGAGCAATTTTTTAACTTAGGTATATTTAAGTTAAATTACATTGTGAAAAACTTAGCAAGGTTTGAGTTATTAACTCAAAACATAAACAATTATAGTATATTAACTAATCAACTAACTATGAAAATTATTTTAAGATTAATTGTATTTTCGGTGCTTACTCCTTTAGTAGTCTTTGCACAGTCAAAAACAGTTACCGGAACTATTAATGATGAATTAGGTCAACCGCTTCCAGGAGCTACTATCCAAGTAAAAGACTCTAATAACCTTGGTGCTGTAACTAATTTTGATGGCGTTTTTAAAATTTCTATTCCCTTAGATGCTCCACAGGTATTGTTACTTTCCTATGTAGGTTATAGCACTGAACAGGTTGATGTATCTCAGACCTCAACAATTACAGTAAATTTAAAAGTTGATACGGATCAGCTTGACGAAGTTGTAGTTGTCGGCTACGGAACTGTTCTTAAAAAAGATGTCACAGGTTCTTTGTCTAAGGTTGAAGTTAAGGATGAAGTAGCCATTCAATCTAATTCTGTTGATCAGCTTTTACAAGGGCGTGCTGCAGGTGTACAAGTGATTCAAAACGCCGCTGCTCCAGGCTCGGGTATTAGTGTCAAGATTAGAGGAACCAATAGCTTAAGAGGTAACAACGAACCGCTTTATGTAATCGATGGTGTTATTATATCTTCCGCTGGTGAGGACGTTGAGGATGTTGGAGGTGGTAATACAGGCTCCGAAATTCAAAATGGTTTAAATGGAATTAACCCAAGAGATATTGAGAGTATTCAAGTATTAAAAGATGCTTCTGCGACAGCAATATATGGCTCGAGAGGAGCAAACGGGGTTGTTTTAATAACCACAAAAAAAGGGACTAGCGGAAAAGCAAAAATTTCTGCCTTTCTCACACATTCATTCCGATCCATTTCTAAGAAATACGAGGTATTGGATGGTGCTGGCTATGCAAACTACAGAAATGAAACACAAGAAATGAATGGTCTTAATCCTCCTTTTTATATTGAGGGTTCTGTTGTTTATCCCAATATAAATGGGAATCCGTCTTCTGAACCTGCCCAAGTTTATAACTGGCAAGACGAACTCTACAGAACAGGGTTAAGTCAAAAATTTGGCGCTTCTGCATCGGGTGGTGGTGATAATGGGAATTACTATATTTCAGCAGGTTTTGATAATCAGGAAGGGATAGTTGCAAACTCATCTTTTAAAAGTAGTGATATACGTATAAACTTAAACCAAGATCTCAATGATAACCTAGAGCTAAAAGCGCGTGTAAGTGGTTTTTTTAGCAATTCAAATTTTGCTGAAGGCGGAGATTTATTGGGGAATTCTAATCGATCTTTTGTAGGAAATGTCATTAGATTTAGACCTGTTATTACTGAAGAAGTAGACAATATAGAAGAAGATTTAGGCTTATTTAATCCTTTTTCTTTTGTAAATGATTTTTCAGATGTTTCCAAAGCAACTCGTTATATCGGTTCTATAGGCCTCACCTATAAATTGCCTGTTAAAGGTTTGTCATACCAAATTAAATATGGGGGTAATATTAGAACTAAAGACCGCAGACGATTTTACGGATTGACCACCTTTCAAGGAAATGCTGCAAATGGGCGTTTAAACATATCAACATTAAATACAAAATCGCATCAAATTAATAATTTTCTTAGGTTTAATAGAACCTTTAATAGAAAACATAGAATCAATAGTATGATTGGAGTTACCTATGACGTTAGAGATGTTCAAAGCAGTATTTATGCTGTAGAAGATTTTATTACCACTCAATTTTCAACGGATCAGCCTGCCTTTGGCCAGGTAATCACAAGACCACTTACATATTTTAAAAAAGATCAACAAATTTTCTCTATTCTGGGACGTATAAATTATTCTTATGCTAATAAGTTTATTGTAACTGCTTCTTTAAGACGTGATGGAGTTTCTAAATTTTCTGAAGGCAATCGTTACGGCATGTTTCCATCGCTAGCTTTTGCCTGGAATGCAGCAAATGAGGATTTTATCAAAAATGCAAATATTTTTGAAAGTTTAAAATTGAGAGCAGGTTGGGGGCAGATTGGAAACCATGGTATTGGTTCTTATGGTACGCTGGCTAGTTTTGGCGTCATTGGATTATATGGTAATTCAAGCGGAGGTACCAATGTTCCTCTTGGCTTACTGTATTTGCCAAATCCTGATTTAACATGGGAAACGACCGAACAATTAAATTTTGGCTTAGATTTTAGTACCTTAAATGAAGTGGTTTCTGGAACAATCGACATGTATGACAAAACCACAAAAGATTTACTTCAAAGTTCTGCTATTGGACCCTCGGCTGGTGGATTTAGTAATATTTTAGTAAACAATGGATCTATTTCTAATAAGGGGTTCGAAGTTGCGTTAAATTTCACACCAATCTCAACGGACGATGTAGAACTTAGTTTTGGAGGGAATATCTCTTTTAATAAAACAGAAATTACAGCGCTAAAATCTCAGCCTATGCAAGCATTTTACGAAAATGGAATGGCTACTGACCGTAGATTTTATTTTGGTAATACGGTGAGTCGTGGAAATATTTTTAAATCGCCTGCCAATGTATTTGTTGAAGGCGAGGAATCCAGTCTTTTTTATGGGTTTCAAACAGACGGAATTTATCAAACCGATGATACGGACTTAGTTGCGGGTGCTGTTCCTGGAGATGTAAGAATTGTAGATCAATTAACTGAAGATTTAGATGGTGATGGTGTTTTAGATTCAGGAGATGGGGTGATTGATGTAAAAGATAGAACCTTTATTGGAAATCCAAATCCAGATTTTGTATACGGGTTTAATTTAAATTTCAAATACAAAAGATTTAATGTGAGTGCCTTGTTCAATGGTGTTTATGGAAATGATATCGCCAATGGTAACTTATTGTTGTTGGATAATGCGGAAGGACTTCAGCCTAATATTTTACCCAGCGCTTATAACAATGCTTGGAGACCTGATAATCCATCAAATACGCATCCAAGAATTGGCTTTACAACCAGTGGTCGGGTTGCAATCTCAGATCGTATTATTGAAGACGGTAGTTACCTGAGATTAGCTAATTTAACGATTGGTTATAACGTTCCCGTAAGTGAAACGTCTGTCTTTAGCACCCTTAATTTATATATAGCAGGTCAAAATTTACTGACCTGGACGAACTACAGTGGCTACGATCCAGAAATCACTAACTTTCTGTATTCAGGTCTGATCAATGGGGTAGATTGGAATGGTGCTGCCAATGCGCGAAACTTTACACTTGGAGTGAATATGAGTTTTTAAGCAATCAGTAAATTAAAAATTTAAAACATTATAAAGTATATCTATTACTAAATTATAAATTATGAAAAATTTTAAAATTATAGCATTAACAATTATCGGAATTTTAGCTTATTCCTGTGATCTGGATGAAGATCCAATATTTCTTGATTTAGACGCTACTTTTACAGACCTTGGAGTCGCCAGAGGTGCTTTAGACGGCATCTACCGGAACTTGACGAGCTATGGTGCTCAAGAGCAACGTATTTTCGCACTTAATGGATTTTCGGGATTCTTTACGACAGGGAAAAACGGAAATAATAGAAACAACATCAATAACAGAACCTTATTTTCGTTGAAACCCATATACGATAGGGATTCTGAAAATATGTGGGGTGCTATTTATAAGGTTATTGGAAGTTGTAATGCCGCTATTAACAATATTACTACAGTAGATGCAGCGTCTTCAGAAATAGATCTAGGGTTTAACGATATTGCGGGACAGGCCTATTTTGTTCGTGCTTGGTCTTATTTTTCTTTGGTCCGACTCTATGGCGATATTCCATTGTGGTTAACGCTTCCCGACTCTAACAATACTAGCAAGGAAAAATCCATGGCTAAAGAGGTTTATGCACAAATAATAGCGGATGCTCAAATGGCTTCAAGCTTAATGAATGGGTCTGCTGGAGCAGGCTACCCCAAGCAGTATGCTGCAAATATGTTATTAGCTAAAGTGTATATGACACTCGCTACAAATCCAGATTTACAAGCGGATGGTATGTCTGAAAATCAGTACTGGCAAATGGCTTATGATGAGGCTATTATGGCCAATGGCCAATACAGTTTAGTGGCGGATTATGGGTCTTTATTTACAGACGAATTTGAAAACTCTACAGAATCAATTTTTGAATTACAGATCAGTCAAGACGCAGCGAATTCTCAAATGGGCAGAAATTACACGCCTTTTAAGTATAAGTTGGGACAACATTTTGGCTGGCTTCGTGTCAGTGCAGATGTCTTTTTAGACCACCAATCAACCTATCCTAATGATCCTAGACTAGAGGGCACTTATCTTTATGATTATGTGAGAGCTGATAACGGAAATCCGGTAAGAGTGTACCCTGCGTTCGCTAGTAGAGCAAATTTCCCTAAAGCACATCCTTATTTATTTAAGTTCGTAGAGAAAGATACCAATCACAACAATCAATATGGAGATCAAAATTTAATTATTTATCGCTATGCGGAGCTTCTAATTATGTTAGCTGAAATATCCAATGAATTACAAAATGGTGAACAGCTTGGGTATATTACTGAAGTTTTAGACCGAGTAGGTATGTCAAATTCAGCTTATCTAGGCGATCAAAGTTCGTTCAGAGATGCCATCATGACTGAGTACCGCTTTGAGCTTCTTGGAGAAGGGGAGGATGCACATAATAACAGACGACGTGGGTTTGATTATTTTTTAATACATACAATAAATAAACATAATAATAACCCTATTTTTTCTGCGAATGTAGATTTGGAGTTAAGTACAGATCCAGCACAAGTGATGCAATTGCCTATTCCATTGAATGAAATCAATGGTAACGATCTAATAGACTAATTTACAATTGATAGTTTAAAAATTTCTTCAGGGTCAAAACAGAATTGTTTTGACCCTTTTGCATATTTATTGCTGTTTAAAAACCTCAATAATTTTAGATATTGACACGATTGTTTTACTACATAGTAGTAAGTAAAATTATATTTGTTAAGAGATTCAATCTTAGGCAAAAATGGAACTATTACTTTTTTAAAATAAATTTTAAAAATTGTTTATGCGATTAATTTTAACCTTAATTAAGATATTTTTTATTTCAACGGCCTTGGTTGCTCAAAATCAACTGCCAATATTAAATGGTGATTTTGAGTCCATTGACCCCGTCACAGGAGAGTTTTCCTGGTGGACACATACCCAAAACAATGGGGGTCAAGCTACCTATTCAATTGAAACTTCTAATCTAATTTCGGGAAGTTCAAAGGCCTTAAAAAGTCAGGTTATTCAATTGGGAGCCAATAATTGGGATGTAAAATCAAAAAGCACTTATAAATTTCAGGTTATTGCAGGGGAGACTTACACGGTTTCTTTTTGGGCCAAAATGGAGGGCAGTTCAGCCGCACCGCTAAAAGTTGTTTTTCAATCAGATGCTTCCGGCAGCTATCAAGGCGCTAATAGAACGGTTAGCAATCAATGGCAATTATTTTCGCACACATTTACAGTACAGTCCAATAGTAATTTGAATGAGCTTATTTTTTGGTATATGCAGTCAGGCGTCACCTACTACTTAGACCAAGTGAATGTATACCGGGGAGACTATATTAATTTGAATACCGATATAAGTTATCAAACGGTTGACGGCTTTGGTGCAGGCATCAAAAGACAGACTGAACATTTGTATAATTTAAGTGATGCGATGCGAGAACAAATTGAAGCCTATTGTTTTCAAGATTTAGAAGTAAATATGATTCGTTTTTTTGTGTATCATGACTTAGAACAACCCAATGACAATTCAAATCCTTTTTTATTAGATACCTCACAGCTCGACTGGACCCGTTATAACAGTATTCCATCCATTAACAGATCTCGTTATATAGCAGAAGCTCTTACTAATGCCTTTAATTTAAGTGCTAACGGATTTGATCATGTTATAGGCAACTGTAACAGCGCTCCAGCATGGTTAAAAACCAATAATTCCCATAACAATGGTGGAACCTTAATTACGGGCCAAGAAGACGAATACAGCGAGTTTCTTTTGGCATTTCTTCTTGGAATGCAGTCTAACTACGGCATTAATGTGACTGCAATTTCTCCAACAAATGAGCCAGATTATGAAGTGACTTATGAGTCCATGAATACGTCTCCAACCGCTTTAAGTTCTATTTTAACAAACCTCAATACACGCTTGGACTCTGAAGGTTTAGCTGCTGTCAAGATAATATCTCCTGAAAATTTTAGGGTGACTTCAAATGATACTGATAAGTCTACAACTAATTATGTAAATCAAATGTTTGTAGATTCTAATGTACGCAATGCCGTAGATGTAGTTGCCACCCATACGTATCAAAATCCAATCTTAGATACGGACTGGGGGGCTTTAAAAACAGCCAGTTTAGACAAGACTATATGGGTCACAGAATCGGGTAGATTACACAGTCCAGATTTTGATATGACGGATGCTAGTTATCAAATTAACCGTATATTTAAGGGGTTTGTCTACGGTGGCTTAAGTGCCTATATGGGACATTTATTTTATGAAAAACACAAATATGAAGCTGATGTAGAAGCGGGTCAAAATTTCGGATCTTCAGCACTTGTTGTTTGGGACAACAACAATCAAATTATATTACCAAAACGTTATTTTGTATTTAAGCATTTTGCAAATCTTATTAAGCCAGGTTATCAACGGATTCAAACATCTCTAAGTGATAACGGTCTTTTAGTAATGGCCTTTAAGTCTGCTGACGCAACCAAGGTAGTGGTTCAACTCTTTAATAAAAGTAACTCAGAAACTAAAGCTGTAAGCTTAGAAACACCGGCATTTACAGCTGCGGCCCAGCATTTTATAACATCTGATTCAGCAGCACACAATTACAGTCTTATTGAAGATATAGAGTTCTCAGTAGGGGACTCTCATATCTCTTTTGACCTTCCTCCCCTGTCAATGCATTCGATTGAATATACAATTGATACCACCTTATCAAATTCTAATACCACGTCTTCAAACCCCTCTTTTCCCACAGCTAAAGTGTATCCAAACCCATCTGACTCCCAACTTAGCATTGAGTTTCCATCACCAATGCGCTGCACTATTTCTGTATTTAGTTTAAACGGAATTAAAATAATGGACTCTGAAATTAATCAAGAATCAATACATAAATTAAATACAGCTAAGTTGTCATCTGGTTTTTATATATTAAAGTTTCAAGAGCAGGGGGTTACCAAACAAGTTATAAAGTTTATAAAAAAATAAATAGAAATGATTAGTAACAATTTAAAAAGACTCTTAATAATCACCCTCTTTTTCTCAGTTTTTATTGGAAAAAGTCAAGAGAAAATACTTCCAAATTTCATCTTTTACTTTGCAGACGATCAGGACCAGTTAGACTATGGAGCCTACGGAAATCCCAAAGTTCATACCCCGGCTGTTGATCAGCTGGTAAAAGAGGGTATGAAATTCACAAATTTCTATACCTCACAATCTATCTGTGCGCCCAGTCGGTCACAGCTTTTTACAGGAATGTACCCTGTTAAAAATGGGTGTATGGCTAATCATCTTCCCGTTAAAAAAGATTTAAAGACAGTTATAGACTACCTAGGAGCTAGAGGCTATGAGGTAGTTTTGGCCGGTAAGAGCCATGTCAAACCAAACTCGGTATTTAAATGGACGCACTATTTTGATTCTGTAGACCACCGGTATTTACCCTTGGAAGCTATTGATTCGTATTTAGCGACGGTTAAAACCCCCTTTTGTTTATTTGTAACCTCAGACTTTCCTCATGGTCCTTACCCTAAAGACAGTCAGTATACTAAAAAAGATATTTATAAATTACCCTATCACAATAACCGCTATGTGCCCAATTATAAACCGGGCTATTATCAGAACATAAAGGATGATAACACCCAATTAGAAGCGGTTATTAAAATGGTTGATTCACATAACTTAAGAGACAATTCGGTATTTATTTATGCCTCTGACCATGGAATATCAGGGAAATGGGGCGTGTCAGAACAAGGACTTCGGATTCCTTTTGTTGTTAGATGGCCTGGTGTTGTTGCGCCTGGATCAAGCTCACAAATCCTGCTGAGTCTTGTAGATGTTTTACCAACCTTTTTAGATATCTCAGCCTCCAAAATTCCAAGTAGTATTGATGGAAAAAGTTTTTATAAGACACTTAAAGGAAATGAATCGTCTGTAAATGATTATATTTTTTCACTGGCCACCAGACAAAATATACAAGCCTGTAAAGTGTTTCCAACCCGAGCTGTTAGAGACGCCCGTTTTAAGTTTATTAGAAACTACAATGCCTTGGAAGTTTACGCCTCTAATTTAGGGACTAATCCGGTGGTTAATTCTTTTATTAAAATAGGGGCAGAATCTTTTTCTAAGGTACCTTTTGAAGAATTATACGATTTAGAAATAGATCCGTTCCAAAAAAATAACCTTATAAAAAACCCAAAGTATCATTCTATTAAAAACCAGCTTTCAGACGTTTTATACAGTTGGATGCTGTCTCAAGACGATTTTTTAATTTCAAATAAAATGCCTTTACTAAAGCCCACTCTTCATCCCTTGGACAGAAATTCAAAATGGAACAAGGTTTCTACTGAAAATTTGAAGGGGTTGGGACCGGAGGATTATTTAAAATCACATTACTAAATTACAACCTATGAAAGCAGTTATTACTTTATTTATAAGCGTTTTTTTTAGTTTGTTTTCTGTGGGAATATACGCTCAAGAAATAAACAGTAAACCGCTAAATATTGTTTGGATTAGTTGTGAAGATCTAGGTCCCCTCATGGGTGCCTATGGTGTTAATCAACTGAATACACCTAATATTGACAAGCTTGCTGCTGAAGGGGTGAGGTATACTAATGCATATTCAACGGTTGGTGTTTGTGCGCCTAGTCGATTTTCGATTATCACAAGTATGTATCCCGCCAGGCTTGGAGCGCATAATATGCGTACTGGAGATCTTAATAATTACAAACGCCCTGAAGACTTAGCTTTAAAGTCAAAAACATCCATTATTGATAAAGTGGGGCAACCTATACCAGAATATGAAGTGGTAACACCTTACTATGTCAAGCCTTTTACACAGTATTTAAGAGCTGAGGGCTACTTTTGTATCAATGACAATAAATGTGATTATCAGTTCAATGCACCTTTTACCGCCTGGGATCATACTTTAGGCGCTAATTTGTTTGATAAAATACCAAAAGACCAGCCTTTCTTTTATGTTAAAAATTCATACACGACACATGAATCTAGAATATGGCTTCGCAAAGATAAGCCAATGACTGTGAGTCCTGCTGCAGTCGATGTTCCAGATTATTATCCTGATATTCCTGAAGTTCGAAGTGATTTAGCAATTAAATATTCCAATATTGAAGCACTTGACAAAGAGGTTGGTGAATTATTAAGTCAGTTAGAAGCTAAAAAGCTATTAGAAAATACAATTATTTTCTTTTGGAGTGATCATGGCGGAAATCTTCTACGCCAAAAGCGTGCAGTGGGTAATAGTGGTTTACATGTGCCCTTAATTATTCGCTATCCAAACAACTACAAAGCAGGGACTGTTGATGAAGGACTGGTGTCCTTGATGGATTTAGGACCTACGGTACTTTCACTGTTAAATATCCAGCCGCCAAAGCACACAGATGGTCGCGCTTTTGCAGGTCCTTACAAAAAAGAAGCCAGGGATTATATTTTTGGATCTGCCGATCGATTTGATGAGTCTACCGATATGCAGCGCTCAGTTTTGGATGGCCGATTTGTATATATCAAAAACTTTATGACTGAGTTGCCTTTAATTTATAGAAATAAATACAGAGAGCAAATACCAATGAACAAAAAGCTTATAGAGCTCAATGAAGCTGGTGCCTTACAAGGAGATGCAGCCTATATTTTTATGAAAACAAAACTAGAAGAAGAATTATATGATTTAAAGACCGATCCACACGAAGTCCATAACTTAGCACTCAATCCCGCTTATAAAACAAAGCTTGTTGAGTTGAGAACGGCCTTGTCAGATTGGCAAAGAGACATAAAGGATCAAGGGTTTACGCCTGAAAGCGAAATTGTAAAAGAGTTTTGGCCTGGAATGATTCAACCCACAACTGCAAACGTCAAGATTCAAACGAATGCCAAGGGCCGTATTCAAATGTCTTGTGCAACAAAAGGGGCCTCTATAGGGTATCAAACTGGAACGATGGTAGGTAAGGACCGTTGGTTACTATATACAGATCCTATTGAAATTACTCCCAATCAAAGGCTTTTAGCAAGAGCCATTCGAATTGGCTATAAAGCCTCTAATATTACATCCAATTAATTATTTTAATATGAATTCAATTTATAGATTAAGCATTTGGCTAGTAGGAGTTCTACTAATACCGCAAATTACAAGCAGTCAAACAGCTGCGGAGAAACACAATATTCTTTTTATTTCAATCGATGATTTTCGTCCTAAGATTAGTTCTTATGGAGAAACTAAAATGATCACCCCCAATATTGATAAACTGGCATCTGAAGGATTACAGTTCAATAATGCCTTTACAAACATTGCGGTTTGTGGAGCTAGTAGAGCCAGTATTATGACTGGAATTCGTCCAAATCAATGGCGTTTTAATGATTTCTCTACCAGAGCTGAAGTTGACGCCCCCAACGCTATTTCTTTAAATCAACTATTTAAAGACAATGGCTATCAAACCATTTCCTATGGAAAGATTTATCACCACTCAGATGATTTTGCTGCCCATTGGTCTGAAAAAGATAAGGGCCAAATCCAAGCAGATTTTCAAGACCCTAAATCTATAGAAAGAGTTGAAAATGCTGAGCGTGGTGAATATGGCAAAAAACACCTCACCTTTGAATTTCCTGATGTAGATGATTATGCTTATAATGATGGGAAAATCACTAAAAACGCCCTCAATAAATTAAAAGTATTAAAAGATAAAAACCAACCCTTTTTTATGGCTGTAGGCTATGTGTCTCCGCATTTACCATTTATACAACCCAAAAAATATTGGGACTTATATGATCATGATGCGATACAGTTAGCAGACAATACTTACCAGCCAGAAAATTCTCCTTTTATTGCGATCGAAGCACAGCATAATTCTGCCGAGCTAAGAAAAAATTATTTAGATATTCCAGCAGAGGGAAAATTAGATGATGAATTGGCACGAAATTTAATTCATGGCTATTATGCAAGTGTCAGTTATATGGATGCGCTTATTGGAGAACTGGTAAAAGGTCTAGATGACTTAGGTTTAAGGGAGAATACTACTATTATTTTATGGAGTGACCACGGCTATTTCCTGGGAGAACATGGGTTTTGGTGTAAGCACAGTACTTTTCAAGAAGCGGTAAAAATACCCTTTATTATTTCGTCTCCAAACTATGCGAAAAACCAGACTACTGAGTCTTTTACAGAACTTGTAGATGTATATCCAACGCTCTGTGAGCTTGCTAATATTTCCCCTCCAGCTTACTTACATGGAAAAAGTTTAACCCCTGTTTTAGAAAACCCCTCAATCCGTCTAAAAGATGAAATATACACCCGTTACAAAGAAGGTGAAGCGGTTATTGACAGTGATTATTCGTATACTGAGTTTTATAGAGGAAAAGAATATTTGGGCAATATGTTATACGATATGAAAACGGACCTAAAACAAAATATAGACATTTCTAAACGTGCTGCTAATGCGGAACTGGTTGAAAAGTATAGAAAAAAGTTAAGGGTCATGCGAGAGTTTGTGAATAAAAACCCTCTAGAGTAATAAATACAGGGTTTTCTATTAAAATATTTTTTGGAGTTAAGTTTCCTCAAAATTGACAATTTTTGACTCATAACTCATACTAGTGATAAGCCCTGTGTTCTTATTTTTGAGACAATGCTTTTCCGATTAACCTATAGTGGCTTTGGTCTCTATACATAATTTAGATTAACCATCATATGACAAACAAGACTAAGTCCAAACCTTATTTTAACATACCAAACTTAAAAAGTTTCGTATGTATTCTGCTCTTACTAATTTCTGGAAGTATCAGTTCTCAAGATTTTTACGTATCAGATTTAATAGGTTCAGATTTCAATGATGGCTCTGAATCTGCGCCTTTCAAAACCATAAATAAAGGCATCTTATTAGTAAATCCAGGCGGTACTGTGTATGTGATGAATGGTACTTATCAAAACAGTGGGTTTGGAACTGTTGATACAGCAACTAATACTAATATGAACAATCCTCATGTAGTCACCATTAATAAATCCGGAACCCAGGGAGCATTTATCACTTTGAAAAATTATCAAGATCACACCCCTAAAATTCAATTTGATGGGCGAGGTGGTATTGTAATTTCTAACGATATGAACTATATAATTATTGAAGGTTTTGAAGTTGAAGGACCAGCTGCCGGAATTACTTATGCCGAAGCTTATGCTGACCGCGATTACAAAGTTTTAGCTGCTTCAAATAGCAGTGATAATATCACTTATAACCATACTTATTTTTCAGGAAAGGGAATTTGGGGTGGCTATGGTGCCCATCATCATATTATTATCAGAAACAATACTGTTCACGATATTGCTGGTTCAGGAATTCGCTTTAATGACTCCGATCATATCACCATAGAATATAATGAAGTATACAACTGCACTTGGTGGACTTCGTCGGCGTCCAGCGCCGTAGTTTTTGCGGAAACAATTGCTAGCTCGGAAGCAGATAATGGTACAGATATTAAAATGATTATGCGAGGGAACCTCGTTTATAATAATTGGAATCGAATCCCTTTTTATATCACCCAACTCCCAGATAATTCAGGGAATACAAACCCAAATTATGGAACCGCTGACTACAATAATATTTTAGATGGTCAGGGATTGTATGTAACTCGAAGTGATGATGGGTATGTGGGAACATTTTTATTTGAAAATAATGTATGTGTTAATAACGGAAAAAATGGTATTAATTTCGATAATTCTTTAGGTGCTTCCGGTATTTTTCAAAATAACACCCTTTATTATAACGGGGTACATGAAATTATTCAAGATTTATCGGTCGCCGATGGCAATCCCGGTCACCGAGGTCAAAAAGTTGGAGGGATTAAAGCCAACAGAGTTGTGAATGCGACGGCTGTCAATAATATAGTTGTCACTAGAGATAATTTATTTTCTGCGATAGAGCTTCCAAATATTAGTGGTTCAAGAACTGTTAGTAATAATATTTTTTTAAATGGCAAACTTCCCTCAGATGATAATGGAGTTCCTTATAATTATATTTCCTGCTGCAATATGATTGACGTGGATCCCTTATTTACAACAGTGCCCTCCGTAGTTAATGGCGGCATAGACATCAATCAGACTAATTTTGAACTAGCGCAAGGGTCTCCAGCTATTGACACAGGTAATCCCAGCTTTTCACCTGTCTATGATTTTGATGGAAACCTTCGACCGTCAAACAGCACAGATGCCGTTTCCTCTTCAAGTTTTGAAAGCTCCACAGACGGATGGGTACCTTGGGGGGCCACACTATCCTTAAGTGCTGATGCTGCACAATCGGGGAGTAATAGCCTTTATGTTAGTGGAAGAACTGCAAATTGGCACAGTCCCAGAATCTATTTAGATAATTTATTGACTGTAGGTGAAACCTACACATTTTATGTATCGGTTAAATTAACCCCAGGTTCTTCGGGAACTGCAGACTTAACAATAAGAACTGATGTCGCGGGGTCAGATCCGCTTTATACCAGTCTTCTTTCCAATCCTGTAACTGTATCTGATGAAAGTTGGACGCTGCTTAGCGGCGATTATACACATGCTTCAGAACCCGACACCTTTTGGTTTTATGTCAAAGGTCCTTCGGCTGTAGATGGGGTCGCAGCGAGTTTTTATATGGATGACTTTTCCCTTGTCTCCCAAGGGTATGGACCTATCGATTTTTCAAACTCTACGAATGTTATAGATATTGGCGCCTATGAGTTTATAGACCCGTCCCTTTCCACCCCTGATTTTGAAGAAACAGCCATTCAAAATATTTATTTGTATCCAAATCCAGCTACTAATACAGTTGTAGTTTCAGGCATAACTTCTAATACCAAGCTTGTAATAGTGGATTTATTAGGCAATAGATATGATTTAAGTAAGACTCAACATACACAACCAAATGGGGTTTTATTGGACGTAAGCAGTCTAAAAACAGGATTTTATTTAGTTAAAATCAGTAATAAAAAAGCGACTAAAACACTAAAGTTATTTAGACGCTGACCTCTCTTTTAAAATTAATATAAATTAAGGAAATGATAAAAAAAACAGAAAGGCTATCTTTAGTTATAATGGCCCTAACAATTATAAGCATTTTAAGTTGTGCCAATACTCTACACACGCAGAACACAGTTGAAGTATACCCCTTAAGCGATCGCTTTAATGGCTTATTTCATTTAGGAGCAGCAATTAATGAAGATATTATTTTGGGTAAGGATTTACAGTCCAAAAAAATTGTGACTTCAGAATTCAACTCTATAACGCCTGAAAATTCTTTGAAATGGATGTTTATTCAGCCCACTCCCAACAGCTTTGATTTTGATGCTGCAGACAAATATGTTGAATTGGGACTCAAAAATAAGATGCATATTGTGGGTCATGCTCTGGTGTGGCATAGTCAGCTTGCAGATTTTATGAACACTAGTAGCAGTAGTCTTGAATTCTCCAAACATGTAGAGAATCATATTAATACCCTTGTTTCTAGGTACAAAGGAAAAATTGATGCGTGGGATGTAGTGAATGAGGCTTTTAACGAAGATGGTTCGTTTAGAAAGTCTGTTTTTTATAATCATATGGGCGAAAACTATATAGAAGAGGTATTTCAATTAGCCCAAAAAGCTGATCCTAAAGCTGACTTAATTTACAATGATTACAATTTATATAAACCAGCCAAACTTGCTGGGGTTCTTAAAATGGTGAAAAGACTTCAAGCCAATGGGACTAAGGTTAGTGCCATAGGTGCTCAAGCCCATTGGGGTTTACAATCTCCAAGTTTAAATGAAATTGAACAAATTATATTAGACATTTCTGATCTAGGGGTTAAGGTGATGTTTACAGAGCTTGACATCACAGTTTTACCAAATCCATGGGAATTATATGGGGCAGAAGTCAGTCAGAATTTTTCAAAATTCGAAGGCGACCCCAAAATGAACCCCTACCCAAAAGGATTGCCCAAAAGTGTCGAAAAACAGCTAGCAAAGCGCTATGAAGATATTTTTAAGCTGTTTATAAAGCACCAGGACAAAATTAGTAGAGTCACCTTTTGGGGGGTTATGGATAAGCATTCTTGGCTCAATGACTGGCCCATTAAAGGAAGGACTAATTACCCCCTCTTATTCGACCGGAACTATCAACCCAAAAAGGCCTATAAAAGGGTATTTAATCTTATAGAAAATTAATAATTTAATCTAATTTAACGAAGCTATTATGAGTTCTATTTCACAAAAACTATCGATTACTGAAAAAATTGGTTATAGTCTGGGAGATCTTGCTGCCAACTTAGTATTTCAAACGCTAATGACCTACCTTGCCTATTTCTACACTGATATCTATGGTCTTGAAGCAACTGATGCTACTCTAATTATGCTTGTAGTCGGTACTCTTGCTGCATTTGGATTTAACCCCCTTGTCGGGGCCATCGCCGATCGTACTTCCTCCAAATGGGGAAAGTTTAGACCTTGGATTTTATGGACGGCAGTTCCTTTGGGGGTAGTGTCTGTATTGGCTTTCAGCACCCCTGATTTTGAGTATCAAGGTAAAGTGATATATGCGGTTATAACCTACAGCTTGTTACTTTTGCTTTACGCGGCTAGTAACCTTCCTTATTCGGCTTTGAGTGGCGTTATTACTGGAGATATGAAAGATCGAAATAGCATTTCTTCCTATCGATTTGTGGCTGTTATGTTTGCACAGTTTTTTGTTCAGGTTTTTATGTTACCTATTATTATTTATGCAGGCGATGGAGATAAAGCAGTAGGGATTGAACTTGTCATGACTTGGTTAGCCGTTATTGGTACTGTATTGCTACTGATTACTTTTATCACCACTAAAGAGCGGATTATTCCTACAGCCGAACAAAAATCGACTCTTATGGAAGATTTATCAGATTTATTTACAAATAAACCATGGCTAATAATGCTCGTTTTAACAACACTAACCTTTATATCCTTAGCCATGAAAGGGGGGGCTTATGTGTATTATTTTGAGAATTATGTCGATGAGGTTCGTCTTACCAATTTTATAAGCCCAATTTTGGACTTTTTATCAAATGTAGGCGTTAATTTTTTTGGTAATGATCCAGTATCTGCAGGCTTTGGACTCTTTAATGCGGGAGGGATTATATTTATGATCATAGGAATTGGATTGTCCAAATCACTGGCAGATAAATACGGTAAAAGAAATGTTTTTGGCTTCTTTTTATTGGTGGCCACTTTGTTTATAATTGCCTTTAACTTTTTCGATAAAATAGCGGTTGAATTCATGTTTGGTGCTCAAGTATTACATGGCTTCTTTTATGGAATTACTATTCCCTTATTATGGGCTATGATTGCAGATGTTGCAGATTATTCAGAATGGAAAAAT
>TARA_Y100000385_G_scaffold33007_1_pt1 | contig 27204 bp, 20 predicted proteins | sample TARA_Y100000385 | Tara Oceans TARA_Y100000385 (sample SAMEA2620980) | marine metagenome | biome: marine biome (ENVO:00000447); feature: surface water layer (ENVO:00002042); material: "saline water (ENVO:00002010), including plankton (ENVO:xxxxxxxx)" | depth 5 m
TTTTTTTTTAAGAAGTAACACTAATTGTTAATAAAATCAGTGATTTCACTGTGAATTTGATTAAAACAAGGAGGCAGCTCTCTTAATTTCCATGGATGACTGCTTCCAAACACATGATTAGCGTCATTTAGAACCAGGAGTTTGCTCCTGGGCTGCCACTGCTGTAGCTTTAAAGCCTCGTTTATGGATACAGTCGTATCGGCGTCTCCATGAACGATTAGATATGGAACACTGAGTGCTTTGGCCGCTATTTCAATGCTAAGTCGGGACTCATTTGCTATAAAGTCTCTATAAAACTGATAGTAATGAGGCATTTGTTGTTTGGTGCGCCCATTCACAACAAAACGAACGCCTGTCGTTTTCCAGTTTTCTAATTCATCCCCCACAGGAAATCTAGATTTAAAATCAGAAACCCCTGCTAAACTGACTACCTTTTTAATGCGGAGGTCTTGGGAGGCTTTTAGAACCACAATACCTCCCCCGCGACTGTGTCCTAATAACGTAATATTTGAAACCCTGAAATGAGGGTGTTTTGCATAGGTTGTTTGTACCCAGTCTATAACCCGATCCAAGTCCTCCAATTCCTTTGAATAGTTGTTGTGTCCAAAGGCTTCCAAGTTGGGAAAATCGATTGGCTGTACACTGCTGCCGCCGTTATGAGAGAAATTAAATTTTAAAAATGCAAAACCTGAATTGGCAAAGGTTTTTGCCAATAAAGTCCAAGCACCCCAGTCTTTAAAGCCTTTGTAGCCATGACAAAAAATAATTAAGGGGGCAGATTCAATGGTCTTGTTATAAAATAGATCCATTAAAATGGGGCGCCCACTCGCGCCTGTTATCCTCATATTTAGATCTTGGTGTAGCATTTAAACTTCTTTTTCTATAAAATCAATTTCAGGGTTAAATAGCTCTTTGATTAAACCCTTAAGCTCTTTTTCGTAGTGTTTTATGAGCTCTATTGACAATAGAGTTGTTTTTATTGCGTGGCGCCCTGACTTATCCTTTTTTGCAAACTTAAGCAGTCCCGATTTTAAGTTTTTAAATGAAATAATCCCCGCTTCAGCAGGATACTTAAACGGTGCTTTCTTAGAAAGCATATAGGCATAAGTTAACAGCTGAAAACTTTTGCCGTAGGCTTTGTAATCGGTTGTGAGGTCTTCCCAGTTTACCAGCTCTAATTCTGACTGATTGACTTGTGAGGTTTTGTAGTCTATAATTCTCAAGGTTCCGTTGCAAATGTCTACCCTGTCAATGGTGCCTATAATTTTAATGGGGGTCTGAAGCTCAGGGATTTCAATTCCAATGTTACTTTTTAATTCAATCGCCTCTATCCTAATTTCATCTCCTTTCTTAATACAGGCTAATTCATACTGCAAAAAGTTGAAAACGTACCTTTTAGCAACTTCAAAACTGATAAGGTTAGGGCCTTGAGTGATATCACCGTCCTTAAAAAGCACCCTAATATGCCGGGTGACGGTAGGCTCAATTTTAGTTTTTAGCGCCTCAATCATATGAACGTTTAAAACAGAGCCTATAAGAGGCTTATAAAACTCTTCAAGTGTATTGTGAATAATACTTCCAAACGTATTGGCGGCAATCGTTTCTTCAAATGGGTTGTTAGAGCTTAGCCCCAAAATTTTTTGGTTGTAGAAATCAATAGGGTTGCGAATATATTGGCTCAAAGAAGACGGTGAAAACCCTTTTTTAGCAATGCTTTTTAGGGTGGCTATAATCTCTTTTGATTTTTTAACCACTTCTAAGTTTTGTGAAATTTGTGGCGTTTCTGGAATGACAATTTTATGGCTTAAGTCATGATGAGCTTCATATTCAAGTTGGGTTAGAAATCGACTGCGCTCCCCCCCACTTAATACGTCTGGCTCTGTATTATAAATAATATATGCGTTCTTAGCGCGTTGAAGAAGGCGGTAAAAATGATAGGTGTAAACCGCATCCTTTTCTTTATAGGTTGGCAATTCATTTTCAATTTTAACATCAAAAGGTATAAAGGAATTTGTTGTTTTTCCAGCGGGTAAGACACCTTCATTAACAGAAAGAACAATCACCGTTTCAAAATCTAAAACTCGAGACTCTAGCATTCCCATTATTTGTAGTCCCTTTAAAGGCTGTCCTTTAAAATCTAAAGTTTCTGAACTTAATAATTCCTTGTAAAGGACGTGTAAAACCTTAATGCTGGTAATGTATTTATAGGCTTGGTTTAAGCCTTGTAAATGATTAAATATTTCGGAAAACCGAAATAGGTGTTCAAGTGCTAATAGGTGCTTTCTTTTGGACTTGATATAATAGGCTTTTAACTTAAAAATAAGCGCTAAGACACTGTCTATGGCGTGGCTTACTGTGTCGGACCAAGGCTCGAAAAGAAGTTCCAAAATAGATTCCTGCGCTGGAGCAATGGCAATAATTTGCTCTTTGGTAAGACTCACCAAATTTCGGGATTTCAAACTTTGAATAACCAGTTGAGCGGCGTCCTGGTTTTGTGTCTGTAGTAAAGGTCGAATAAATTGGTGTGACAAAAGACCTATTATGTCCTGGTAATAGTAACGGCTGACACCTTCTTTTTGAAGCTGGAACCATTGATTGATAAATGCGGCAAAAGGAATCTGCTTTAGGGGCAGACCCATTGTTATATTAATATCTTCAATCACACTTGGAATCGAGTTTAATACAGGGATTAATAAATCTTCGTTCCCCAATATTAAAGCTGTGTTTTCAAGCTTATTTTCAGAGTGAAGCTGTTGCAAAAGAGCTCCAACATATTTAACCTGACCAATGTTTTTAGGGGTTCCAACGATCGAAATGTTTTTAGGAGTTTTATAGTGATCCGAAACCCATTTAAAGGGCTGTACCTGAAAGTATGCCCACTTTTTTTGGTACTGTCTAATAAAGTAGCCCGCATCGTGCTGTGAGTTGTCTATAAATGTTTGATCAATATCCCAGTAAATAGTCGCTTTCTGCTGTTTAAGTAATTCTTGGATTATTGCAGACTCGGACGCATTTAAGGCATTAAAGCCCAAAAAAACATGTGACTTTTCAGATTTTTTTTTAGTATATGACTTTAAGTTTTCAACAGCCTTTCTATAAATTAAGCCTTGATAGCCCACCCCTTTTTTTAAAAGATTAGAGCTTAATTTTGTGTAATAGGTGTCCAGTTTTTTCCAAAAATATAGGTAGCTCTTTATGAGAGGGGTAGAATTAGATTCTAAAGACCAGTGGTTTAGCTCCTGAAGCGCTGTGAGGTATTCAAATATTTGAGCTTGTGGAATTAAATAACGGTCAATCTCGTTAAAATCTTGAATTACTGTTGGTGCCCACTTAGAAAAACGGTCAAAAGAATCTCTTTCATTTAACGGGGTAAGTTCCAAATAAACTTTATAAAACTCAAAAATAAGCTCTGTGTTACTAAGGAGCCTTAAATCTGACAGCTCTTCAATAAAAGATTCAATTGAACTAACTTCAGGCAGGAAACCTGTGGTTTTATTTAGTGAAGCCCACTCTCTTTTTAAAAAGATCCCTGCTCTCTTATTGGGAAGAATAAAGCGGAGCTTGGAAATATTGTTTGAGTGTGACTCAAGGTCTTTTAGAACGTCATAAATAAAACTTGTCATATTATAAAAATAAAAAAACGCCTCGCAATTGCGAAGCGTTTTAAGCTTTTTGTTATAAAGTCAAAATAACTATTTTGACAACTTAACTTCTACACGTCTGTTTGCAGCTCTTCCTGCAGCAGTCATATTAGATTCAATAGGTTTTGTTTCTCCAAAACCAATAGACTGCAATCTTTGAGCAGCGACCCCGTTAGTCGTAAGGTAAGTCACAACTTTTGCAGCTCTTGATTCAGATAATTTTTGGTTGAATCCTTCGCTAGAAATACTATCTGTGTGCCCTTCAACAACAAAGTTTGCTTTCGGGTAAGCTATTAAAATTGCGCTAATTGCTTCTAAAGTTGACATCGCATCTTTTTGGAAGTTTGACTTTCCAAGTGCAAAATTAATCGTTCTTGAGTAACTAATCAGTTGTGCCTGCTCTTCTTCCGATGGGAAGATCACTTCTGGGCAGCCATTGTTAGCAACTGTACCCGCTTCTGTTGGGCAGTTATCATCTTTGTCTAATACTCCGTCACTATCACCGTCTTTCCAAGGGCAGCCGTTGTTAGCAACAGGACCCGCTTCGTTTGGACAGCTATCTTCTGAATTTACAACGCCATCAGAATCTGAATCAGGACAGCCTTCAAAAGCTTTTAAGCCCGCTTCGTTTGGACATTTATCATTATTGTCTGAAATGCCATCGCCGTCAGAATCTGGACAGCCATTGTATTCTGCAGCTCCTGCAACATTTGGACAGCTATCTTCAGAGTCTTGTATCCCGTCAGAGTCTGAATCAGGACAGCCATTGAATTCTGCTAAACCAGCTACGTCTGGACATACATCATACTTGTCATATACGCCGTCAGAATCTGTGTCTTTTCCTCCAAATTTAAAAGATATCCCTACAGAATGTTGAAAGTGATCTGCTAATACAACTTCATCGAATGAATTTTTCAAGCCTGATTGAGCCGTGATGCCTAAATTCTCATTAAACCAATAAGAAACTCCAACCGTTCCATTAAGTGTTGCTAGGCTTTCTAATTCTGTACCAGGACTTTCCATCCAAGTGTAACCTCCTCCTAGTCCTAAAAAAGGCTCTAGTTTTTTTGACCCTATAAGTTCTGAAAAACTGTACTTAAGTGTTCCGTCAAGCCCATAATACATTAAATCATTTGTTGAAGTTGCTGCTTCGTCTGGAGAACCAGTATTCCATTTGTTGATGACGTTTACAGTACCTGCAAGGCCAAATGAGAAATTGTTATCAATATATCTACCAACCGATAGCATTGAAATTGAAGGAGATACACTCCACTCGCCCCCAACGTCATACAGCTTTGCAAAGCTAATATCTTCATTACCTACTTGATTCCCTAATCTAAGAGCATCAACAGCATTTACCCCTACGGTTAATTGCCATGGGTTATTTTTGTCCTGTGCATTTATACTTATCACAGCAAGCATAAGGATTAATGTTAAAACTGATCTTTTAAAATTTTTCATGAATACTAAAATTTAAGTTGTGTTTGTAATAGTTACTGCAAAAGTATGATGTTATTCCAATAAAACAAACTAATATCAATAAAAAGGCTTTGTCTCTGATTATAATCTGATTGTTTTTAGGAATAATAACTCCTAAAATATGGATCTTAAAGCCTCAGAACTCTACAGTTTTTAAACCATTATCAATATAAATTAATATTTTTTTACAAACCTTATACCCCATCTCTTCAATGATTTCAGCATAGTTTAACAGTTGCAGCTTGTGTTTTTCATAAAAACCACCTGTTTTATAGTCAATAATAACGGCCGTTTTATCTTTAAAAACAATCAACCGATCTGGGATAATTATGCGTCCTTCAGCAGATATTATTTCTCGTTCGTTAAAAACAGTTAGCCCGGAACTGTAATAAGCACTTAAGTTGGGGTGGCTCACGAGTTCTTTAATTGTTTGCATAAGCTCCTCAGCTTGAGCTGCTGAAATAACCCCTGCCTGAACGAAGTGGCTAAATGTAATTTCAATATCTGATCTAGTATATATTCTAGACAACAATAAGTGAATTAAGTTTCCCTTTTCCGTGGCTTCTTTTTGAGATGTGTCCCATAGGTAGCCCGCATTTGTTGCCATTGAAACATTCAGTTGTGATTTAGGAGTGGATATAAACTCCCTTTGAACTTCGGTTGGGTATTTTGAAGTTTCTTTCCGGTCTATTTTTTCCAGAACTCCAAATTCATATTCAAGCTTAGAGGCTTCCCATTGCCCGGTAGACTTTAAGTAATTTATTAAGAGACCAGAGTAGTTTTTTATATTTTCACCTCCTGTCTTTGAGCTTGAAGCGTTTCCTACTATGTACAGTTGTTCTACAGCACGGGTCAGTGCTACATAAAGCAAATTAATATTATCTAACTCTAATTTTGATTGGTGTTCCTCATAAATGGAGGTGGTTGCAGCGCCATAGTGTTCAAAATCTTTATTATAGTTTAATAAAAAGTGTGTAAAGGGAGTAAATGATGTCTCCAGTGGTACCCATTCTTTAGGCTCTAACTCTTTATAAATATCTAATTCTGCAAAAGGAAAAATAACCACAGGAAATTCCAAACCTTTAGATTTATGTACCGTCATGATCTGAACGGCATTTATCCCTTTTGGGGTGACAATACTTAAGCTGTCCTTTTTAAGCTTATAGTGATCTATAAACTGACGAATGCTAAAGCCTGGCTTCTGAGTAAATTCTATAACAAAGTCTAGGAAAAACTGTATATAAGCGTTGGATGTTTTGGCCAACTGAAACCCATTAATAATATACTCAACAGCTTCATAAAGAGATAGCTGTAGTGCTATTTGGGGCGAAAACTGAATGCCTAAGTCTTGTAACGTATTAAATAATCCAATCGGATCAGAAGAAATACATTTTAGTCGAAATAAATGAGGGTCGCCAACACTTGTATGCGTCACAACATAATTTATAAGCGCTAGTTTCGCATCTGTATTTGAAGAGTCGTGTATATATTCTAAAACATTTATAAGCTGTTGAACTTCTGGACACTGAGAAACTAATAAGGTTTCACTAGATACAATATCAATATCTTGCTGGCTAAGTAAATTTGCTACAGCAACTCCATCTTTTCTTTTGCGAACAAGCACACAAACATCTTTAAGCTTAGCTTCTGGTGCAGAGGCTAAATAGTTGTTGATTATTTTTAGAACCTTTAAGGCGTACTGCTGCGACTTATCTACCCCTTTTTCAAATTCTAAAAATGAAATATTCACATGGCCCGATTTGAAATTAAACTCTCGTTGGGCGGGCGTCTGGTATAATGCCTTGTAGGTTTCGTTGGAAAATGTCAGTGTAGATATGTGTTTGAAAAATCGGTTGTTAAATCCTACAATTTCTTTACAGCTTCTGTAATTCGTTGGAAGAAAGGAAATATTGGCCTGAAAAGGAAGGGAGGTTTCGTTGTTGTAAAGGCTAATAAACTGTTCAGCTCTACCACCTCTCCAGCGGTAAATTGCTTGCTTGGCGTCTCCAACCAACATGGCACTTCCGTTTTCTGAAGCTAAGGTATTGGTCAATAAAGGTGCTAGATTCTCCCATTGCAACACAGAGGTGTCCTGAAACTCATCAATGAAAAAGTGATTAAATTTCTCCCCTATTCGCTCGTATATAAATGGCGTTGGCTGGTCTTTTATTTGATCACTTATAAGATTGTTAAACTCAGAAATTAGCAGAAGATTATCCTCTTCTTTTATCGCTTTTAACTCCTTGTTTATTAAATTTATTACAGAAAGTGGCGTCGTGTTTTTTCGTATATTCTTTAAATACCTCAAATAATAAACCTTAGTTTTTGTAGCTAGAAATGCGTCGATAAGTTGAGGGCGTAATTCATCAATTAGCTGAGCAATTCTCGAGGGTGCTGTTTTAGTGTACAAAGCTGTTGTATCAATAGATTTCTGCCACTTTGCATCAAGTTTGAGGTCGAATTTTTTAGAGGCAAGCCTCTTAAAATGATTTGGAAGCAAGCCCCGGCTAAAGTCAGAAAATTCAATGCCGGAAGAAACAATCAGCTCTAAAACTTGGTTTGAAAGCCTTACAATCTGAGTCTCTGCTTGGTCAATCTCTTTGGAGAGCCTGGCTTTGAGGACCTCAAAATCAGATAGAGAGTTCTGGGTAAGATTCTGTAAAAAAGGAGCTGCCGTTTCCTGGGTTAAAAGCTTAGCTGTTTTAGATAAATCTAGGGAGATGTTCCAACTCTTGTCGTCATCTGCTTTTTCAATAGCAAAATCAACTAAAGCTTTGGTGAGTGATTTTTGTTTACCAGCCTTTAACAGCAAGCGGTTCACCGCCTTTTGTAATAAAAGATCCGTATCAAGCTCGACCTCAAAATTCATTGGCAATTTTAAGTCGAGTGCGAATGTGCGAATTATCTTCTGGGTAAACTTGTCTATTGTTGAGATGTCAAAAGCCGCATAATTATGTAAAATCTTGCGTACTAATTGCTTGGATTTAAGATGAACTTCTGTTGGAGAGCTTTGCAGCTCACTTACCACTTGACTAAATAAATCGTTTGAATGTGTTAAAATTTTCGGAGATGCAAAAGCCATGAGAGCATCAATAATCCGGGTTTTCATTTCATCCACTGCTTTATTGGTAAAGGTAATCGCTAAAATATGTCGGTGGGGTAAAAATTCTTTAGAAGTCAATACTATTTTTAAATAATCTTTGACTAGGGTAAACGTTTTACCACTCCCAGCAGAAGCGTTGTAGATATTAAAAGTTGAAGCGGACACTAAATAAAATTTATAGCAAAATAAGCAATCTTAATTATATATCGGCTTAAATTTTATTTGATTATCGTAAATTTGGGAAAACATATTAATCACTTAAAACAAATTCTTATGGCTTTTGAATTACCACAATTAAACTATGCTTATGATGCTCTAGAGCCTCATATTGACGCTCGAACAATGGAAATCCACCACTCAAAGCATCACAACGGATATACAAACAAATTAAATGCGGCTATTGCAGGAACTGATTTAGAAGCTAAATCAATAGAGTCTATCCTTGGCGGTTTAGACATGTCCAACAAGGCCGTACGCAATAATGGTGGGGGTTATTACAACCACTCTCTTTTCTGGAGTGTTATGAACCCTGAAGGAAAAGAAGCGCTTTCTGGTGAGCTTAAAGATGCTATTGATGAAGCTTATGGTTCGTTCGAAGATTTTAAAACTGCTTTTAGTAAGGCGGCCGCGACTCAGTTTGGATCTGGCTGGGCCTGGCTGTGTGTTCACAAAGGGGGTAAGGTCGAAGTGTGCTCAACACCAAACCAAGACAACCCATTAATGCCAGGTGTAACTTGCACTGCAACGCCTATTTTAGGGTTGGATGTTTGGGAACACGCCTATTACTTAAACTATCAAAATCGGCGTCCAGATTATATTGAAGCTTTCTTTAATGTAATAAATTGGAAAGAAGTTGAAAAGCGTTTTGCAGCTGCAAAATAAAAGTTTAGAAACATTGGAAAATAAAAAAGGTGAACATAGTTCACCTTTTTTGCCCCAAATCTACCATGAACTTAACCTACTTATGTTATGGTGACTCAAATATAGACGTTTACTACACATAAAAGACAGTTTTTAGATGAAATGCATTTTTATTAGATAAACTGCATGTTTTGTTAGTATGCGCGTTCTTTATTGCCCTCAAAAAAGTTGATAAACGCCCTATTAACAACTCTATTGCCTCCTGGAGTTGGGTAATTACCTGTAAAATACCAGTCGCCTAAATTTTTAGGACAGGCTTTGTGTAGGTTTTCTATAGATTGGAAAATGATTTTCACTTCTGCTTTTATGGTCTCATCGCTTAGAAGTTCTGCTATTTTATCCGAAATTTGTTGAGGTGTAAAAGGCGCGTAAATTTCCTTAACATAGTTTTGAACCTCAACGTCTGGAAGCTTGGCTTGGGCCTTACATCTTGTGTAAATGTCTTTAACAATGTGGTAGCTATTCGTGTCTTTTAACAGTGCAAGTGCAGCCTTAAAAGCGATTAAACTCTCTAGATTTGCCATATCAATTCCGTAACAATCAGGATAACGAATTTGTGGCGCTGAGGATACAACAACGATGCGCTTTGGAGAAAGCCTATCCATCATTTTAAGAATACTTTTCTTTAAGGTCGTACCGCGTACAATACTGTCATCAATGATTACCAGCTTGTCTTCTGGTTTTATAACACCATAGGTGACATCATAAACATGAGCCACTAAATCATCCCGACTGCTGTCTTCAGTGATAAAAGTTCTAAGCTTCACGTCTTTAATGGCTATTTTTTCAATTCGTGTATGCTCAGATAAAATCTGAGTAACTTTATCCGCTGATAAGGTTCTGATCCCTTTTAAGATTTGTTCTGTTTTCTTTTTATTTAAGTACTCTTCAACATTTTCAATCATACCAAAAAAGGAGGTTTCTGCAGTGTTGGGGATATATGAAAATACAGAGTTTTTTATGTCGTGATCAATGTGCTTTAGAATCTCTGGCACAATTAATTTACCAAGTAATTTTCGTTCTTGATAAATTTCTGAGTCGCTTCCCCTTGAAAAGTAAATACGCTCAAAAGAACAGGCCTTTCGCTCTAAGGGCTGAAGGATTTGATCAATCGAAATCTCTCCTGATTTTTTGGTAATAATCGCACAACCCGGAGGCAACTCATGAACCTGCTCGTAATTGACATTAAAAGCCGTTTGTATGACAGGGCGCTCTGAAGCGACTACCACGACTTCGTCGTCTTTATAATAATACGCAGGACGTATTCCAGAGGGATCTCTGAGTACAAAAGAATCTCCGTGACCCAAAAGACCAGCCATGGCATAACCACCATCCCATTTCTTTGCCGCCTTGGTTAATATTTTTTTTAGATTGAGGCGTTCTGCTATTAAAGGAGAACACTCCATTTTTGTATAGCCTTCTTTTTTGAGTTTTTTGTATAATTTTGAAACGGCATCATCTAAAAAATGACCAATTTTCTCCATGATGGTAATCGTGTCCGTATAATCTTTAGGGTGTTGGCCTATTTCAACGAGGTTTTTAAACAAAGACTTAACATTTGTCATATTAAAGTTACCTGCCATGATTAAGTTGCGGTGCATCCAATTGTTTTGTCTCAAAAACGGATGCACACTTTCAACGCTGTTTTTCCCAAAGGTGCCGTAGCGAACATGCCCCAGCATAAGCTCTCCTAAATAAGGGACTTTTTTCTTTTGCGCATCCGCATCATCAAGAATGTCAGGATTGACTGCCAATACATTATTAATTCGCGTATTAATTTGTGCAAAGATATCCTGAATAGGTTGTTGTTTTATTGAACGGACGCGACTTATATAGCGCTCACCAGGCTGCATATCTAATTTTATACTGGCAAATCCCGCTCCATCTTGACCGCGATTGTGCTGTTTCTCCATAATAAGATACATCTTATTAATGCCATAAAAAGCAGTCCCATACTTTTTCTTGTAATAGTCTAATGGTTTTAAAAGTCTAATGTGGGCAATTCCGCACTCGTGTTTTATAGCATCGCTCATTTCAGTGATTTTATGTACAACTTATTACTAAAAAAGCGCCAGTAATTGGCGCATTGTTTATGTTGTTAATTCTATTTCAAATTGTGTTAGCTCTTTAAAGGCTTTAAGGCGGCGGCTTATTTCTTCTGACTTGAGGGCCCTTAGGCGTTCAGTGCCAAATTTCTCTACGCAGAATGAGGCAAGCGCCGATCCGTAAATAACCGCCTTCTTCATATTTTCAAAATTAATCGTGTCAGACTGCGATAAAAATCCTGCAACCCCCCCGGCAAAAGTATCCCCTGCTCCTGTTGGATCAAAAACAGATTCCAACGGCAAGGCTGGTGCTGAAAACATACGCCCCTTGTTAAATAACAAGGCGCCGTGTTCCCCTTTTTTAATTACAATATATTCTGGGCCCATGGCATGAATTTTTTTAGCAGCTAGCACTAAAGAATGTTCGTTGGTTAATTGGCGCGCCTCTTCGTCATTGATGGTGATTACATTCACCCGCTTAATAACCTCCAAGAGCTCATTAAGTGTATGGTCCATCCAAAAGTTCATTGTGTCTAGGATAAAAAAGGCTGAAGAGTCTTTCATTTGATCTAAAACACTCGACTGAACAGCTGGATGTAAATTTCCTAAAACAACTATTTTTGCGTCTTTATAAGCCTCGGGAACTATGGGCTGAAAATTCTCTAATACGTTAAGCTCTGTAACTAGAGTATCGCGACTGTTCATGTCGGTATGGTAACGGCCGCTCCAGAAAAACGTCTTACCATCCTTAATTACCTCAATACTTGAGGTGTAAATCCCTTTCTCTGAAAAAAGATCCAGGTGGTCTTGAGGGAAATCCCCTCCAACAACTGAAACGATGGCAATGTCAGGCTTAAATTGTGCGGCGGACAAACCTATATAGGATGCGGATCCTCCCAGTATTTTATCGGTCTTTCCAAAAGGGGTTTCTACAGCATCAAATGCAACGGTCCCAACAATTACCAACTTGCTCATATAATATTTTAAAAATTAAAGAACAAAGTTACGTATTTTTTACGCTTAATAAAACTAATAATCTCACTGTGATAACTTAAATTATTTACGCCCAAAATCTGCAGGAATTTCTCCCCAGGCTTTGGTTTCCCACTTGATAATTTTAGTAGAGTATGTATTGTTATTTAGCCATAAAACGGCCCGGTCTACAAGCGCAAACATGGCGGCATTTGTAGGCCTTCGCACCAACTTGGTGTTGCAGTGTTTTTTTTTGACCCAACTCATTGCTGTTCTAGAATCCGTATAAAGAATTCGGGGGCTGTTTTTCTGTTTTAAGAGGGCAAGTCCGTGTACCAGCGCTAAAAACTCTCCAATATTGTTTGTGCCGTCTTGAAAAGGACCTTTGTGGAACAGTTGCTTTTTAGTCTGCGTATCCACGCCTCTATACTCCATTATTCCAGGGTTGCCGCTAGATGCAGCATCCACAGAAATCGAGTTGTAATTGGGAACTCCAATTAATTTTAGTCGGGCCTCAGACAAGCTGCTTGAACGCTTCTTAGTTTTTCCCACATAATCTTTGTACTGTCCTTTTAAAGCTGTTTTAGCAAGCTCGAATGTTGCAAACGACTTGTATTGAGCCCCTTCAAAGTTCTTTATTTGAGACTTGCAATCCTCCCATGATTCAAAGACCCCTGTGTGGTGGCCTCTCCATACGGTGTAATATTTTGATTTTGATTTAGCCAAGGTCTGAAAGTGTATGTTGAATCACTATAGGGAAGTGTTTTATTTCGAGTTGGTGAATTTTAGCCGCCACTTCCATAAAAGTATCTGTTTCACAAATGGAGCACTTAGCTTGAAAAATAATGGCGCCTTCATCATAATTTTCATTCACATAATGAATTGTAATTCCTGACTCCGCTTCCTTATTTGCGACTACTGCCTTGTGCACATGAGCTCCGTACATCCCCTTACCGCCGTATTTTGGCAATAATGCGGGATGAATATTAACCACTTTGTTTTTAAAAACGTCCAGAAGGTGGACTGGAAATTTCCATAGAAAGCCTGCAAGCACAATCAAATCTAAAGTAAGAAGGCTAAACGTCTCATGAGCCCAGTTGGGGTCTTTGAGCTGTTCTTTGCTAAAAACGAGGGTCTTAACGTTCAAATTGGAGGCTCGTTTTAATACAAACGCATTGGGATTGTTTGAAAGCACCAGAACCACTTTTGCAGTGTTGGTGTCTTGAAAATACTTAATAATATTTTCTGCATTGGTGCCGGATCCAGAGGCAAAAATAGCCATTCGTTTCATCAAAAGAATTTATGAATTGAAATTCAATAACAAAAAAAAGCATAATTATTCACATTTAGAAGTAAAAACGCAATACATAATGGATTTAAACACTTATAAATGCACATTTTTGAAGTAATCACTTGTTTTAAACTAAAGTTTTTTATTTTTGCATCCTAATTAAAACTTAAAATAGAAAGATTATGTCAGACATTGCATCAAGAGTAAAAGCGATTATCGTGGACAAATTGGGCGTTGATGAAAACGAAGTAGTTACAGAAGCTAGCTTCACTAACGACCTAGGAGCAGATTCGCTTGATACAGTAGAGCTAATAATGGAATTTGAAAAAGAATTTGACATTCAAATACCAGATGACCAAGCAGAAAACATTTCAACTGTTGGTCAGGCTGTTTCATATATTGAAGCTGCTAAATAATACCTTTTAATTTTTTATGGAACTAAAGCGAGTTGTAGTAACGGGGATGGGGGCATTGACCCCTATTGGCAACAACAAGGACGCCTATTGGGAAGGCCTGATAAGTGGCAAGAGTGGTTGTGCGCCCATTACATATTTTGATACTGAGCATTTCAAAACTAAATTTGCTTGTGAGCTAAAAGATTTTAATGTTTTGGACTTCTTTGACCGTAAAGAAGCCCGAAAAACAGATCGGTTTGCGCAATATGCTATGGTGGCTTCTGACGAAGCCATCATAGATGCCAAACTAGATTTAGACCACATTAACAAACTTCGCGTTGGCGTTATTTGGGGCGCTGGAATTGGCGGGATCGAAACCTTTCAAAACGAGGTTATGAACTATGCCAATGGCAATGGAACCCCAAGATTTAACCCTTTCTTTATTCCAAAAATGATCGCAGATATTGCCCCTGGTAATATCTCTATCAAACACGGTTTTATGGGGCCAAATTATACGACTGTATCGGCCTGCGCATCTTCTGCAAATGCCATATTTGACGCCTTGAACTTGATTCGTCTTGGGCATTGCGATGTTATTGTAAGCGGCGGAAGCGAAGCTTGTGTTACGGAGTCTGGTATGGGCGGGTTTAATGCCATGCACGCATTGTCCACCAGGAATGAGAGCCCTGAAACAGCCTCAAGACCTTTTGACGGTACCAGAGATGGATTTGTTTTAGGTGAAGGTGCTGGTGCGTTAATATTAGAAGAATATGAGCACGCTAAAGCCAGAGGGGCTAAAATATACGCAGAACTTCTAGGTGGCGGTCTCTCATCAGACGCCTACCATATGACGGCGCCACATCCAGAAGGAATTGGGGTGGTCGCAGTGATGAAAAACTGCCTTGAAAATGCGGGGTTAAAACCTAAAGATATAGACGCAATTAACACCCACGGAACCTCCACGCCATTAGGAGACGTTGCAGAACTAAAAGCGATTAAAGAGGTGTTTGGAGTACATGCTAAAAACATTAATATTAACTCCACAAAATCCATGACAGGCCATCTTCTTGGAGCAGCTGGGGCTATTGAAGCCATTTCCTCTGTATTATCTATTGAACATGGGATAATTCCGCCAACAATTAACCATACGACCCCAGATGAGAATATTGACCCCGAATTAAACCTGACTCTAAACGAGCCACAAAAGCGAGACGTTAAAATTGTAATGAGTAATACCTTTGGTTTTGGTGGTCACAATGCTTGTGTTGTTTTCAAAAAACTAGACTAAATTTCTTTGAACGTTATTAAAAATATCTTTAAGCTACGTTCTGCAAAGGACCGGGGGCTTATGGAGTCTTTAAGAAAAATTACCGGATTTACTCCCTCTAAACCCCTATACTACGAAAAGGCATTCACACACCGATCCACCAATAGAACGGATGAGCTTGGGAACCCTATAAGCTACGAAAGATTAGAGTTTTTAGGGGACGCAATCCTCAGCGCAGTAGTCGCTCATTATCTGTTTGATAAGGTCCCAAGTGGTGACGAGGGCTATTTGACAAAAATGCGCTCAAAAGTAGTGAGTAGAGAGCACCTCAATGAAGTCGGGAAAGAGTTAAAACTCTCAGGCTTTATGCATACTAAAATTCCTTTATCCCAATTTGGAGACAACATTCATGGCAACCTTTTTGAAGCTTTAATTGGAGCGGTGTTTTTGGACAAAGGCTATGCAATTTGTGAGCGATTTATCTACAAAACAATAATTACCCCACATGTTGATATTGAGTCCTTGGAAGGGAAAATTATTAGCTATAAAAGCTTTATTATTGAGTGGTGTCAGAAAGAAAAAAAAATATTCTATTTTGAAAATCAAGCCGACGCGGGCAAGGATCAATTAAAGCATTTTTCCGTAAAACTTCGCATTGGCGGAAAGACCATTGCAAAGGCAAGAGCGACTTCCAAAAAGAAAGCAGAAGAAAAAGTGTCTAAGCGGGCTTATTTTGCGCTCCAGGGAAAAATTAACAAGATTAACTGAGTATATATTTTAGTGATACTATAACGTTTTCGCAATAATTTAGCTTTAAGAAACGCCAAAGCAGGTTCAACTACTGAGTTAATAGCTTATATTTACATGATTATTATTGATACTTATGGCCGTGCACAAATTAGATGTTGATGATTTTGAAGACTCAAATTATTCGCTATTAGCGATTCATTGCGAGATGGAAGATTATCGATTGGCCTACTTTTTAAATCATAATCTAGAAACAAAACTAGCGAGAACTAAGGAAGATCTTGACTTTAAAACCTCCTTGGCGTCGTTCTCTGTTTTTGAGTGGACAAACCCCCAACTACAAACAGATTGGCATCTTATAAAAAACAGTTGTCTTGTTGAAGAAAATGCGGTTTCTCAAGGACTGTTTTTAGAAACAAATGACAAAAGCTGGGTGATGTACTCCTTGTTGTCTGAGCACCAATCTGTAGATTATTTTTTAAAAATAAATAGTGGTGGTGGGTTTATAAACGAAAAAGAGATCTTGAATGCAATTCAAAAAATACCGAAAGTATCCACCGCATATAGTATGGATGTCTCGCAACTAAAATCAAAAGAACATTTAATATTTAATTAATGTCACACAAAAGAAAGAAAACAAAAATTGTAGCAACACTAGGCCCTGCAATCAGTTCAAAAGAAATGCTCCACAAAATGGTGGAGGCTGGAGTGAATGTGTTTAGAATTAACTTTTCTCATGCCGATTATGAAGATGTAAAAACTCGTATAAAATTTATTCGTGAGATCAATGAAGAGTATGGGTTTAACGCCTCTATTTTGGCCGATTTACAGGGCCCGAAATTAAGGGTAGGAGTCATGAAAGATGATGTGGTTGTAAACCCGGGAGACGAAATTATCTTTGCCACAGGTAAGCGGTTTGAAGGGACAAAAGAACGTGTTTATATGACATATGATCGCTTCCCCTTAGATGCTAAAAAAGGCGAAAGTATTCTTTTAGATGACGGCAAGTTGTTTTTTGAAGTGCTGTCTACAAACTTAAAAGATGAGGTTAAGGCTAAGGTTATTCAAGGCGGTCCTTTGAAATCTAAAAAGGGAGTTAACCTTCCAAACACCGATATTTCTCAACCTGCTTTAACCGAAAAGGATAAAGAAGATGCGGTATTTGCAATCCAACAAGAGGTAGATTGGATGGCGCTTTCATTTGTAAGAAATCCAGAAGATCTCATGGAATTGCAAACATTAATTAGGGAACACAGTTCTTACAAAATACCAATTATTGCTAAAATTGAAAAGCCTGAAGCTGTCGAAAATATTGATAAAATTATCGCCTATTGTGATGGCCTCATGGTTGCCCGTGGCGACTTAGGGGTTGAGGTTCCTGCACATCAAGTTCCTCTCATTCAAAAGGAGTTGGTGCTAAAAGCAAAAAAAGCACGAATCCCAGTAATTATTGCAACGCAAATGATGGAATCTATGATAAGTAGCCTCACACCCACACGTGCTGAGGTTAATGATGTGGCCAATTCCGTAATGGATGGTGCAGATGCGGTCATGCTTTCTGGAGAAACGTCCGTAGGACAATACCCGGTTGCAGTGATTAAAAAAATGTCAGATATTATCAAAACTGTTGAAAACTCAAACTTGATTAATGTGCCACAAAACCCACCTCATATTCGCACCAAGCGCTATATCACAAAGTCTATTTGCTACCACGCAGCAAATATGGCCAACGAAATCAATGCACGAGCCATTTCTACGCTTACAAACAGTGGCTATACAGCCTTTCAAATTTCGGCATGGCGTCCAGATGCCCACATCCTTGTCTTTTCATCTAATAAACGTATCATATCTCAATTAAATTTACTTTGGGGGGTTCGCGCCTTCCATTACGATAAGTTTGGCTCTACAGATCAAACAATATCCGATGTTAATAAAATAGCCTTCGATAAAGGCTATGTTGAGGCAGATGATATGGTGATTAGCTTAGCAGCAATGCCCATAAAGGAAAAAGGAATGGTGAATACTTTAAGGGTTACTGAAGTTGAAGACTATTCTAAGCTATAGAATAAATCTTTGCAACAAAATTACTACACTAGAAACTGAAATAAATCAGGTTTGTCGTTAAGATAATCCCCGTAAAAATTATGCTGTTTCATTTTAGCAATTAGCGGCGCAAGATCGTTAAATGATTTTAGTTCAATTCCGACTACGGCTACGCCTTTTTCTCTGTTCACTTTTTTAGTGTACTCAAAATGGGTGATATCGTCATTTGGGCCTAATATGTCCACCACAAACTCTCGTAATGCACCTGCGCGTTGTGGAAATGTAACAATAAAGTAGTGTTTTAAACTAGAATACAATAATGCCCGTTCTTTTATTTCTGCAGTACGGGTAATATCATTGTTGCCGCCACTAATAATACAAATGACATTTTTGCCTTTTATCACGTCCTTGAAGTCCTCCAAAGCAGCGACACTTAAAGCTCCTGCGGGTTCCGCAATAATAGCGTCTCTATTGTATAAGTCTAAGATGGCCTGACAGGCACTGCCTTCTGCCACCGTAATCATATCGTGTAGGTTTTCCTTGCAGATAGCAAAATTTTTATCTCCAACACGCTTAACCGCTGCGCCATCTACAAAATTATTAATTGACTCTAACTCCACGACTTCTCCCTTTTCAAATGCGGACTTCATGGAAGGAGCGCCTTCGGGTTCAACGCCAATAATTTTAGTGTTTGGTGATAGATTCTTAAAGACTGTAGACATTCCTGATGCTAAGCCTCCCCCGCCAACAGCAACAAATATATAGTCAATTGGAGACGGAGCTTGATTGACCAGCTCTAAGCCTAAAGTAGCCTGCCCTTCAATGACTTTTTCGTCATTAAAAGGATGTATAAAGGTTTTTTGGCCTTTAGTACCAGCTTCAACAGCTGCTGCATAAGCATCGTCAAAACTATCGCCTGTTAAAACAATATCAATATAGTGCGCGCCAAACATTTTTACCCGTTCTATCTTTTGATTTGGCGTGGGTGTAGGCATAAAAATGGTACCGTGAATCTCTAAAAGCTTACAGGACAATGCAACGCCTTGGGCGTGATTTCCCGCACTTGCACAAACAACACCGTTGACGGTTTCTGCAGCAGTTAATGAGGACATTTTATTATAAGCACCCCTAATTTTATACGAGCGCACGACCTGTAAATCTTCTCGTTTAAAACTTAAATTACAATCAAACTTAGCTGAATACTGTGCGTTGAGGACTAGAGGCGTTACTGTAGCAATACCTTCAAGTTTAGCCGCCGCTGCTTTTACAGCTTCGATTGTTGGAAAATAGTGAGTCGTATTTGACATTCGTTTTAAGCGTCAGATTTAATTGCTTTCATGGCGGTCATTGCAGTTCTCAACACTTTGCCGGTTGCCTCAATAGGATGGTTTCTAATGGCTTCATTGACGCGAATAAGCACTTGATTTTCCACGTTAGTATTAGTCGTATATGAAGTGCCAATAACGTCTGTATCTACAGTCTTCATAAAATCAACTAGCAAGGGTTTACAGGCATGGTCAAATAAATAACATCCATATTCTGCGGTATCTGAAATAATTCTATTCATCTCAAATAGCTTTTTTCTTGCAACCGTATTTGCAATTAAAGGGAGTTCATGAAGGGATTCATAATAGGCTGATTCTTCAATAATCCCCGAACTTACCATCGTTTCAAAGGCGAGTTCCACACCTGCTCTTACAAAGGCTACCATAAGTATGCCATGGTCAAAATATTCTTGCTCTGAGATCGGTTCAGTCGTTGCTGTTGTTTTTTCAAAAGCAGTTTCGCCTGTAGCAGCACGCCATCTCAATAAATTAACATCATCATTTGCCCAATCTTCCATCATTGTCTTTGAAAAATGCCCAGACATTATATCGTCCATATGTTTAACAAAAAGAGGCTTCATAATTCCTTTGAGCGTTTCTGAAATTTCGAATGCTTTTATTTTGGCCGGATTTGACAAACGATCCATCATTGTTGTAATCCCGCCTTGTTTTAAAGCTTCCGTGATCGTTTCCCAACCATATTGGATAAGCTTAGACGCATAGTTGGCGTCAATCCCTTTTTCAATCATTTTGTCAAAAGACAAAATAGAGGCCGTTTGCAGCACCCCGCATAAAATAGTTTGCTCTCCCATTAAATCACTTTTAACCTCTGCAACAAATGAGGACTCTAAGACCCCTGCACGGTGACCACCTGTAGCAGCAGCATAGGCTTTAGCTTGTGCCCAACCCTTGCCTTCTGGATCGTTTTCTGGGTGTACTGCAGTCAGTGTTGGGACTCCAAAACCTCTCAAATACTCTTCTCTAACCTCGCTTCCAGGACACTTAGGAGCAACCATAATTACCGTTAAATCTTTGCGTATTTGCTTCCCTTCTTCAACAATATTAAACCCATGAGAATAGGCTAGTGTTGCACCCTTTTTCATGAGCGGCATTACCGCGTCTACTACATTTGAGTGTTGCTTATCCGGCGTTAAGTTAAGAACCAAATCAGCCGTTGGGATTAAGGCCTGGTAAGTGCCAACCGTAAAGCCGTTAGAAGAGGCGTTTTTAAAGGATTGGCGCTGGTCTTTAATCGCCTGTTCGCGCAAGGCATAAGAAATGTTTAGCCCCGAGTCTCTCATATTAAGGCCTTGATTAAGGCCCTGAGCACCACAGCCTACAATTACAACTGTTTTTCCCGATAAAGCAGCTACACCTTCTTCAAACTCTGAAGACTCCATGAATCTACATTTTGAAAGTTGCTCTAGTTTTTGACTTAAAGATAGTGTGTTAAAATAATTTGCCATTATAGTTGTTGTTTATTTTTAGTTTTTGAATGCATTGAGCATTTCTGTTATTTTTAATTCCTCTTTGGTTACTGCGATACGGGCAGAGCGTACAAATTGCATAATCCCGAAAACACTGAGGTCCTTGTGCAAGAGTTCTAATTCAGCTCTACGACCTGATTTTTCAAGTACAAAAAATTCTTTATTCACAGTGACGATATGAGCATTACTTTCTTTAATTATATTTTGAATTTGACGCTCCTCAAACAATAAGTCTGACTTTATTTTGAACAGACAAGACTCCTGATAAATGGTGTCTTCGTCTGTGTGGTAATACGCTTTGATGACCTCTACTTGCTTTTCAATTTGACCAATAATCTTTTTGATTTGTTCTTCGGTCATATAAATTAATATTGTAAAGCGAGAGACGCCATCAATTTCTGAAGAAGAAATATTAAGACTTTCAATGTTGAGATGTCTTCGCTGAAAGATTGCAGAAATTCTATTGAGCAATCCAATGTTGTTTTCGGTATATACAGAAACTGTATAAAGTTGTTTTTCTGTTGCCATTTATTCTAATCTTATGTCTGAGACCGATGCTCCTGAAGGAACCATCGGAAACACATTGCCTTCCTTTTCTACACAAACTTCCAAGAAATACGGCGCATCACTACTGATCATTTCTTTTACAGCAGCTGCTAAATCTTCTCGTTTTGTAACTTTTTTTGCCTCTATATAATACCCTTGTGCAATGGCTACAAAATTAGGGTTTATCATTTCTGTAGACGCATAGCGTTTTTCAAAAAACAACTGTTGCCATTGGCGCACCATTCCCAAAAACTCATTGTTTAAAACGACTATTTTTACAGCTACTTTATTTTGGAAAATCGTCCCTAACTCTTGAATCGTCATTTGATAGCCCCCATCACCTATAACCGCTACAACCTCTCTTTCTGGAGCCGCCATTTTTGCACCAATCGCTGCAGGCAATGCAAACCCCATTGTTCCCAAGCCTCCTGAAGTAATATTGCTTTTCGTCGTGTTGAAATTGGCATAGCGACAGGCAATCATTTGGTGTTGTCCTACATCTGTTACAACGGCAGCTTCTCCTTTAGTTTGAAGGTTAATTTCTTTAATGACCTCGCCCATCGTAAGCCCCTCTTTTGTAGGGTGGAGGTCATTTTTAATGACTTTGTCATATTCAATATTGTACAGCGCTTTAAACTTTTTTAGCCACTCAGGATGAGAATTGCCTTTAATTTGAGGCAGTATTTCTAATAAGCTCTGTTTGGCGTCTCCTAAAACAGCGACGTCTGTTTTAATATTTTTATCAACTTCAGCAGGGTCAATTTCAAAATGAATGACCTTGGCTTGTGTGGCATAGTCATCTAGCTTCCCTGTAACACGGTCGTCAAAACGCATACCAATAGCAATCAATAGATCGCATTCGTTTGTCAAAACGTTCGGAGCGTAGTTTCCATGCATTCCAACCATACCGACATTTAAAGGGTGTGTTGTTGGAAGGGCTGAGGCGCCCATTATAGTCCATGCTGCTGGGATTCCCGCCTTTTCAATCAATGTCTTTAACTCCGCTTCCGCTTTGCTAAGTATAATGCCTTGCCCCCAGATAATCAATGGTTTTTTGGCGCTGTTAATTAAATTAGCAGCAGCGGTAACAGATGCAGCATCTGTTTTTGGGGTCGGCACATAACTTCTAACGCCTGTACATTTTTTATACTGAAAGTCAAACTCTTCGAACTGGGCGTCTTTAGTAATGTCAATTAATACAGGGCCTGGACGGCCGCTTTTTGCAATATAAAATGCTCTTGCGATAATTTCTGGAATTTGAGACGCTTTTGTGATTTGATGGTTCCACTTTGTCACTGGCGTAGAAATACCTACAATATCTGTTTCTTGAAATGCATCGCTACCCAATAAGTGAGACGGTACCTGGCCTGTAATACATACAATAGGCGTTGAGTCTATTTGCGCGTCTGCAATCCCTGTTACTAAATTCGTGGCTCCTGGTCCAGAAGTGGCCATTGCAACCCCAACCTTGCCAGAAATTCGCGCATAGCCTTGAGCAGCATGGGCCGCACACTGTTCGTGCCTTGTCAAGACGTGGTTAATCTGCTCGTCATATTTATAAAGTTCGTCATAAACGGGCATAATTGCACCCCCCGGATAACCATATATAATGTCTACGCCTTCAGCTAATAAACATCTTACGATCGCTTCACTACCTGAGATGCGTTCAATGGGTTGTTCAAGATATTTTTTTTGATTAATTGTTAATGTTTCCATAATCTTTTTTTAAAATTCATCGGTTACACAGCCTAATGAAGCTGATGAAACTGTTTTTGCATATTTATATAGCACCCCGCGGCTAACTTTAAGCGGTGGTTGTATCCATTCACTCTTGCGCAAGTGAAGCTCCTCTTCAGAAACATCAAGGGTGATTGAATTTGTTTCTGCATCTATAGTAATGATATCTCCGTCTTGTGCCAAGGCAATTGTTCCGCCTTCTTGTGCCTCTGGGGTAATGTGACCTACTACAAAGCCATGGGTCCCACCTGAAAACCGACCATCGGTTATAAGCGCCACATCTTTACCTAATCCCGCCCCCATAATAGCAGCTGTAGGCTTTAACATTTCCGGCATCCCTGGGCCTCCTTTAGGGCCTTCATAGCGAATTACAACAACATCTCCCTTGTTTACTTTTCCTTGACGTATGCCGTCATTAGCATTGTATTCCCCTTCAAAAACTTTGGCGGGTCCTTTAAATTTTAAGCCTTCTTTTCCCGTAATTTTAGCAACACTTCCATCAGCTGCTAAATTGCCGTATAACATTCTTAAGTGCCCTGAAGTTTTGATAGGGGCTTCCGTTGGCATAATAACCTTTTGACCGGCCTTAAGGTCTTCAACATCAGCAAGGTTTTCTGCCACTGTTTTTCCGGTCACGGTTAAGCAGTCGCCATGTAGGAGTCCTTTGCTTAACAAGTATTTCATCACAGCAGGAATTCCACCTACGCGATGTACGTCTTCCATTAGATACTTTCCACTTGGCTTTAAATCTGCCAAAAACGGCGTGTTATCGCTAATTCTTTGAAAATCCTCTAGCGTAAATGGTATTTGAGCAGCTCTAGCTATCGCCAAAAAATGAAGAACAGCATTGGTAGAGCCTCCAAGGATTGTCACCAGTCGTATGGCGTTTTCGAGTGATTTCTTAGTAATCACATCTGACGGTTTTATATCTTTTTCTAGAAGAAGCCGCATCGCTTCACCGGCCTTGAGTGCATCCTCCTTTTTTTCATCACCAGTTGCTGGATTTGAGGAGTTAAAGGGCAGGGTCATTCCAAGCGCTTCAATTGCGGAGGCCATGGTGTTAGCCGTATACATCCCCCCGCAGGCGCCAGCGCCTGGGCATGCTTTTTCGACTATTGTTTCAAACTCTGATTCTGACATGGTACCAGCAACCTTGCTTCCCCAAGCTTCAAAAGCGGACACAATGTCTAATTTTTTGCCGTTGTGACAACCAGAGTCTATAGTGCCCCCATAAACTAAGATGGACGGCTTGTTAACGCGTATCATTGCCATTAACGCTCCAGGCATGTTTTTGTCACAACCAACAACTGTGATCATCCCATCATAACTCATGGCTTGGACGACTGTTTCCATAGAGTCTGCAATCACATCTCGAGATGGAAGTGAAAAACGCATTCCAGGAGTCCCCATAGAAATTCCGTCGCTGACGCCAATCGTATTAAATATCAGCCCAATAACTGATTTGTTAAGCGTCCCCTTTTTAACCAACTTTGCCAGGTCGTTAAGGTGCATATTGCAGGGGTTGCCTTCATAGCCTGTACTAGCAATACCAACAAGTGGCTTATTAAAGTCCTCTTTTGTCAAGCCTATCGCATGAAGCATTGCTTGTGCTGCAGGTTGCGTAGGGTCTTGAGTGACGGCTTTGCTGTATTTATTTAGTTGTTTCATTTTAGATTTTATGCCTTAAAAGTATCGAAATTATAAGTTTACATGCTTAAGCTGTCAAATATCTCATTAAATGGTCTAAATTCAACTGTTTAAAGATTGATATAAATAACTGAAAATCAGGTTTTTAATACTGTTATTGTATGATGTTCAGACCGCAAAAATAATATTAAATTCTTGGTAAATCACTATCGTCTTTAAGTGGCAAGTTAGAGGAGCCCATTAAATATAGGTCGACGTGGTGTGCCGCTTGTCGTCCCTCTGAAATAGCCCAAACAATTAAGGATTGTCCACGTCTCATATCTCCCGCAGCAAACACGCCGGGAACATTGGTGAGATAGTCTTTTGTTGTTGCTTTTATATTGGTTCTAAAGTCCATCTCTAAGCCAAACTGCTCTGCCAGTGTTTTTTCAGATCCCGTAAACCCTAAGGCCAACAATACTAAATCGCAGTCCCATATTTTTTCTGAATTTGGAACTTCTTTTAGCTGTGGGCGTTCTCCTGCTTTAAAAATCCACTCAACCTGGACTGTCTTTAGAGCTTTTAATTGGCCGTTGGCATCCCCAATAAATTCTTTGGTAGAAACACTAAAAAAGCGCTCAACACCTTCTTGGTGAGAGGAGGTCGTCTTTAGTTTCATTGGCCAATAGGGCCAGGGTTGATTTGCGGGCCTGCCTTCAGAAGGCTTGCTTAGTATTTCAAAGTTAGTTACCGATTTAGCCCCATGGCGATTCGAGGTCCCAATACAGTCAGATCCAGTGTCTCCGCCACCAATGACAATGACGTTCTTATCTTTTGCAGAAAGAATCTCATTAAAGGCTGTTAGACCATCAACATACTGGTTATTACCCTTCAAAAAGTCCATCGCTTGATGAACGCCTTTAAGCTCTGATCCAGGGATTGGTATCTGTCTTCTAACCGTCGCACCTCCACAAAGCACCACAGCATCAAAATCTGACTTTAATTGTTGGGCGTCAATATTTTTTCCTACATGAGCATTGGTTTTAAACACAATGCCTTCATCTACTAATACTTTTATTCGGCGATCGATGACATGCTTTTCCATTTTAAAGTCTGGAATACCATAACGCAATAGGCCGCCAACTTTTTCATCACGCTCAAAAACAGTCACGCTATGACCAGCCCTATTTAATTGTTGAGCGGCCGCTAAGCCTGCGGGTCCTGATCCAATGACAGCCACTGTTTTATCGGTTCTTAGCTTAGGAGGTTTTGCTCTAATCCAGCCCTCTGAAAAAGCGGTCTCTACAATGTTTTTCTCTATATTTTCTATGCTTACTGGGTCCTCGTTAATACCCAAAACACAGGCTTCTTCACATGGCGCAGGACAGAGTCTTCCTGTAAATTCAGGAAAATTATTTGTTGTGTGTAAAATCTCAGCAGCTTCTTTCCATTTTCCTTTATAAACCTTGTCGTTAAAATCCGGTATTAAGTTTCCTAGCGGGCATCCGCTATGGCAAAAAGGAATGCCACAGTCCATACAACGAGCCCCTTGGTCTTTTAACTTAGCCTTTTTAAGTGGAATCGTAAATTCCTTATAGTTTTTAATTCTGTTTTTTGGCGTTTTATAGGTTTCATCCTGTCGCTTAAATTCTAAAAATCCTGTTGTCTTTCCCATATTTAAACTGTTTCTAATTGTTCTTTTTCTAATCTCAGTAACGCCTGTCTGTATTCTTCTGGCAGTACTTTTTTGAATTTGGGAAGACTTGCGCCCCAATCTTCTAAAATTCGCTTTGCTAAAGGGCTGGAGGTCGCAACAAAATGGTTTTCAATTAGGCTGCGCAGCTGATTAATATCTGCCGTGAGCTCTACCGGGTCAATATTTAAGTCAGCGCCATTACAGTTTTTTGTAAAGGTTTTGTCCTCATCTAAAATATAGGCCACCCCGCCACTCATTCCAGCGCCAAAGTTTCTGCCTACTTTTCCAAGTATTACCGCAACACCTCCAGTCATATATTCACAACCATGATCTCCAATGCCTTCCACAACAGCCTTTGCGCCTGAGTTACGAACACAAAAACGCTCGCCTGCTTTTCCGTTGATATAAACCTCTCCGGATGTAGCCCCATACAAGGTCACATTGCCTGTTATTATATTGTCCTCAGGAATAATTGTGCTGATTTCTGGAACTTTGATTATAAGTTTCGCTCCTGAGAGGCCTTTTCCTAGATAATCATTAGTGTTTCCATGAACAGTCATTGTCACTCCCTTGGTGGTAAAAGCGCCAAAACTTTGGCCTGCTGAGCCGTTAAAATCAATGTTTATAGTGTCCTCCGGCAAACCGTTAGTTCCATATATTTTAGAGATTTCATTACTTAGGATCGCGCCAACAGCCCTGTCTATATTTGTAATTGGCAGCTTCAAATCCGTTCGTTGTCTTCTAAAGATTCCCTGATGCGCTTGCTTGATAATCTTAAAGTCTAAATGAATATCCAGGTTATGGTCTTGCTGCGCGGTGTTGTATAATTTAGCGCCCTTTAAGGCTTCTGCTTTATGCAAAATTGGTGACAAATCTATTCCAG
>TARA_Y100000385_G_scaffold291787_1_pt1 | contig 27135 bp, 22 predicted proteins | sample TARA_Y100000385 | Tara Oceans TARA_Y100000385 (sample SAMEA2620980) | marine metagenome | biome: marine biome (ENVO:00000447); feature: surface water layer (ENVO:00002042); material: "saline water (ENVO:00002010), including plankton (ENVO:xxxxxxxx)" | depth 5 m
GTGACGCGAGATATAATTATTAGGTTCTCTGCCGAAGATTGAGATGGAGATCTTCCAATAATTTTTTTGAAGGTATACCCAAAACCGCTCAATGATTCATAGCCATTTTCGTAAGCTGTTCCGGTAGTTTTGTTTCCTGCTTTAATTTCATTGAAAGCATTATTAATTCTATACATTCTCTGATATGTATGAAAGGTCATTCCATAGTTTTTATTAAACCATCTTCTCAAAGTGTCTGGACTTATTCCTGCCTCTCGAAGTTGATAATTCTTGATCTTTTCTTTTGGCTTTGCCTTTAACATCTCTATTGCCTTAATCACAATCTCTGGTGTCTCATTCGCATTTTGTGTGGGTTTGCATACTTTACAAGGTCGATAACCGTGATCCATTGCATCCTTCATACTACTGTAAAATTCTACATTCTCAAGTTTTGGTTTTCTTGCAGTACAAGTGGCAATGCAGAAAATCGAGGTAGTTTTTACTCCAACAAAAAATACACCTACATAGTCACTTTTGCGCTGAACTAGTGCATTATAATAGTCCTTCACTTTTGATTTATCTTTAATCATCATTACTTTTTGCTTTACCTTATGCAAAACTGGATATTACCCATCTTTTCAGCAACCGAAAAATAGACATGTATATTCTTTTTAGATTTTTGACTCACCTACCAACTTCTTCTTTATTCCATTGTTAATGACATAATTGTATGTGGATAGCAGAGAAAAGACAATATATAATTGGAATTTTCACCTTTTTAGGAATTGCGAGTTTCGCTGCCCTACCATTTTTAAAGTTTTCATTTGATTTTGAAAGATTCTTTCCTTATGGTGATCCAGATTTGGAATATTATAAAGAATTCATCGAGGAATTTGAATCTGATGACAACTACCTTTTAATAGCCCTTAAAAATGAACCTAATGTTTTAGAAAAAGATTTCTTAGAATCTGTAAAGAAGCTAACAGAAGAGGTCACTACAATTGAATCCGTTATCAGCGCCATTTCTCTTCCTACAATACAACGCCCACAGATTGATCTCTTTGGTATTACGTTTTCACCAATATTTACACTCGACAATTCTTCTCTTACTACAATTTATGACTCTTTATCACAGAAGCAGTCCATGCTACGAGGTCTTGTTGCTTCTGATAAAAAGAGTTTAATTGTTGCACTCAAAATAGAAGAACATTTACAAATTGACGGTTCCCTTGCCCTGATGGAAAGAATAACTTCATTGGTTCAGGATTCACATTTTAATGATTATCACTTTCTAGGAAGAGCCTATTTTCAAAAAGAATTAGCAAGACTTCAAGTAGAAGAAGTCCTATACTCTTCGCTTTTTTCATTTCTAGTGGTCAGCTTGATTCTTTTTCTGCTCTACAGAAATAAATATTTGATTTTTATCACTCTTCTCTCTATTACTTTAGGCTTATTGCTCTTTATGGGGTTGTTATCCCTTTTAGGCAGAGAACTTGACGCAATGTCAGCTCTTTATCCAGTGCTCATGCTCATTGTTGGGTCTTCAGATGTAATCCATATTTTAAGCAAGTATCTCGATGAATTAAGAACAGGAAAAGCCATAGAACCTGCTCTTGACATCACGATTAGACAAATTGGATTGGCAACACTTTTCACTTCAGCAACTACCGCTATTGGTTTCATCAGCTTAGTAACTTCTCGCATTGGCCCAGTTAGAGATTTTGGTATGAATGCCGCCATTGGTGTTCTTGTAGCATATATAACCATCATCCTTTTTACGACAGCCTTATTCACGTATTTTTCTCCTGAAAAGCTAAAGGCTCATTCTAGCACGTTTATACTTTGGGACAATGTGGCAATGTGGTTTTACAAATTATCTAAAAACCATCTAGCAATTTCAGTATTTAGCATTTTACTTTTATTCGGCTGCGGAATAGGAATTAGCAAGATTTCTACTGATTATAGAATAGAATCATCACTTCCAAAAGGCAAGAAAGTAACTGAGGACTTTCTGTTTTTCGAAAAAAATTATTCTGGCTATCGGCCATTGGAATATGTATTGTCTAGAAAGGACAAAAAGAGTATTCTAGATCATAATGGTATTGTCGATATTAATAAATTATCAAACTACATTTCTGCTCACCCTGATATAAATCAAGTGACTTCAGTATCCACGATTATGGAAACAATAACTGAGTTCTTCCCTAAAATAATGTGGAATAATGAACAAAGCTTTAATGAATTTTCACCCCCCATTCTCCAAGCAGCTCTTAATACATCTCCTGTAATCTTGGTAAACGAGATGCAAGACAAAACCCGGATAAGCACTCAGATTAAAGATATTGGAGCATACAAAATAAAGGCCTTTACAGAAGAGATAAGAAAGTGGTCGAATACTAACATAGACACATCAAAATATAGTCTCAATTATACCGGAACTGGTCTTATCATTGACAAAAATGCAGTTTATGTGCGAGAGAGCCTCCTCAAAGGACTTGGCTTTGCCCTTTTTGTAATTGGTATATTGATGGGTTTTCTTTTCAAAAGTTTTAAGATGGTCATTATTTCTCTCATCCCAAATAGCATACCTCTAATTATTGCTGGTGCTATCCTTGGTTTTAGCGGTATTCCATTAGAGCCTTTGACATCAATCACATTTGTAGTAATATTTGGAATAGCTGTAGATGATACTATTCACTTTTTAAGTAAATACAGACTAGCTCTACACTCAGGGTTTAGTATAGAGGAAAGCATAAAAGTTTCTTTTAAAGAAAGTGGAAAAGCGATTCTTTTCACTACGGTTGTATTATTTTTTGGCTTCATGGTAATGTTGTTCTCATATAACCCAGCAAGTGTAATTGTCGGAGGACTAATAAGTGTCACCCTTTTCACTGCGGTCTTCGCCGATTTAATTTTGCTTCCTTTGTTGTTAAGGTTTTGGTTTAAAAATTAATGCTCAGTCAATTCAATTAACATTAAATAATAAAAAAACAATATCCATAAAGATTGCCTTATACTAGATTGAGTGAATCTTAACCTGACCTTATTCTTAAAAATTTTCTAATGAAACTTCTCTGTAGTGAAATATTTGTTTTGATCGAATTATTCATCCGATAACGATTTCTCGTTTATATTTAGTGGCAATTTAGATTCAAATTTCATTGAATATTCTAACCCTCAATCAGTTAATTGCATTCAAAAAGGTCGATTTGGAACAGAATAGTTGAAATGCAAAGTATACGCCAGAGTAAAAAGGAAAGGAATAGAAATGAAATTATAAAAGCTGGAATCAAAGTTTTTTGCGATAGAGGTCTTCTTCGTTCCTCTATTCATGATATAGTATCTCAATCCAAGCTTGCTAGGGGGACTTTTTATAATTATTTCAATACAAAGGAAGAGGTATGGAATTCTATTTTTCAAGAGTCTGTCAAAAAAACACAAAAATCAGCAAGAGAACGCAGACAGAAAAGCAAATCAGGAGAAGAGTTTATAAGAGGTCTTGTTGAGCATGGATTAAATTTTTTGAGTAAAGACCCTTTTCCGTCATTAATTTCCTCCAATGCCGAAAGCTTCCGTGATACATATATGACCAATGTAGGAAATATGTCAATTATCACGCTTGGAGCAAAGGACATGTTGGCTAGTGGCCATTTTAGTCATTTGTCAAATAGAGAAATTTTCAAATTTGCGTACAGTATTATTGGCTGTGCCTTAGAAATTCTAGTTCAATCCCATATCCGTGGTGACAAATTTTTACCAGAAGATATTACAGGTTTTATTACAGAAATATTCTCCTCTACACTAAATGATTCAGATCAAATATTTCAAGCCACTGATATAAAACCGGTCATTATTCCAAAAGAAATAATGACTATAAGAAGTTGCACATCTCAATCCAAAAAGAATAGAAGTCGTGATAAATTGGTCAAAGCTGCTATTGAATTGTATGTTGAAAAAGGATTATTAAATACCAATATTGATGAAATTGTATCGAAAGCGAATTTGTCAAGAGGAACCTTCTACAATTATTTCCAAACTAAGGAGGATATATGGAAATTTCACTTTGAAGAAATGGTAAGTTTTACCATAAAAGAAGGTAGGAAGTTGAGGCAATCCAGTAAAACCTTAAAAGAATATTTGTTTAATGTTACTTATGTTTCGGCCATAGCATATTCAAATGGACCTTTTCCTGCTCTTATAACTAAAAATGAAGGTGTTTTTCGCAAAATTTTCTTACAAAGAGTAGATGAATATTCATTTTATGATCTGCTATTACAAGATTTAGTTGATTCAGGGTTTGTGGAAGGAATTAAAATTTCCAAAATTAAAAAAACAATATATGGTATGATTGGTACTGCATTAGAAATGTTGATTCAATCCTATATAAATAGCCAGAATTTTTCTCCAGAAGAAATTTCTCTTTTTGTTTCAAATGTCTTTTTAAAGGCTTTGAAAACAGAAAACCTTAAACAAGAATAGGAAGCTTTGTACACAAAGATCCCTATTCTAACCCATATGTATAAAAAGCAATTCTAGTTATAAGTCTTACCTCATATACCAATACTAATACATATGTCAAAATTATGCCGCTTTTGACAAAGATGTCAATATGTTAAATTTGCTGTGTGGTTTTAACATATTCCGAATAGGGCATACCTGTTTTGACAAATAAAACTTAACAAAACCATAATCTCCAAATCCACAAGCCTCGAAAATTCTTTGAGAAAGAAAACCAACTATATTTGTGGGCTCGAAAGAATAATATATGAAAAAGGGTTTGTCATTAATTCTATTTGTGATCTTATTATCGCCACTTAGTGGACAAGATTATGACATCGGAATCAGAGCTGGTTTGAACTTTGCTCAGTTTTCGGGGCCAACAGAATTAGATGTCAATGAAAGCTATTCCATATCTAGTGGATTTCATTTTGGTATTAGTTTTCAATGGAACTTCAATAGTTTTTTTGGTTTGAAATCTGAAATCATGTATTCTCAAATAGGCACTAAATATGAGTATAATGATATTGGGTATTACCTCTTTGATTTTGTCAACACTGTAGATGTAGAGCGATTTGTGGTAAAAGACCAGAGTAATTTGACACTTGACGTTTCCAATGCTCATATCAGTTTTCCTATAACTGGTCATGTTTCATTAGGAGAAAAGTTCGAAATTTTTGGAGGGGCATACTTTAATCTCTTAGTAAGTCCTGTCGGTATTGGAGAATGGACATTTGGGGAGCCGGGACTAAATGCTCCTGATCATACTTTTAGGCAGACTTTGGATTATAATTATAACTCTGACTGGGCAGGCCCATTTGGAGTAAATCGAATTGGTCAACCTATACTGATCATAGTCAACAATCAAGATGTAGATTTAGCGAGTTTGCCTGGAGCATATTTTCTATTGCCTCCCAATGACGTGACTTTTGATATCAATGAAGATTCGAATAATATTTTTGAACCTCCTGTAAAAAGGTTTAAGGGAATAGATTATGGCGTGATTGGTGGTATCTCTTACTATATAAACAAAGGTCTATATCTAAGTGCTCGCTTAGAATATGGTCTTAATGATATTACCAATCAAGAGGTAGATTACTCTATCAAAAACGTGAATGATGATGGAAGCCTCATTTTCAATGACGACTTTGATCGTAATATAAACTTAGGAATCTCTCTAGGGTTTAGGTTTTAAATCTAAGCTATTCCTTTTTGATGTTGAATTCGATCCAATATTTTAATAAATAGATTAAGTTCTCTATCAAAAATATTTTCAAAGCGTTTCCGAGATACTTCATCAACAGAATGCTGTGCTTTTTCGACTAAGGATTTGCCTTTACTTGTTAACTCAACTCTATTAACTTTTCTATTATTTGGATCAGATAATTTGATTATTAAGTTTCTTTTCGACAAAAACTGTAGTGTTCTACATATCGAAGCAGGTTCTTTCTTACAAAACTTAGCTATTTCTATTTGAGTTACTCCAAGATTATCATTTATTGCATTGAGGACCACCCATTGCTCATAACTCACTCCATATCCCAAAAGTTTGAATTTAATATTTACATCCTCTTTGATGTTATGAGTCGTGCGCTCCAAAGCCGCAACGACTTGGCTTGAGTTTTTGAGAAGGTAAGACATCACCCTAGTTTTTCAGATTATCAATTCAAGGTATTTTAGTGTTTTGGGACTAAAAGATAAGAAGAATAGTTGAAGTTTTATAATGCTTTAGGAACAAAGGTGGTGAACCATCTTGGCAAGAATACATTATATCATTGTGCTAAGGCATACCTCTAATCGCATATAAATGAATAAAATCACAAAACGTTCTTGCTTAGCTATTATAATTTCAGTTCTGCTTGCTTTTTTCATATGTAAAATGAACGAAGCATATGTTCAAGATCTCAATGGTTACTCCATTTACTTTTTAGTAGCGGTAATAGCCTTCATTTTAAATTGGGTCGCATTTATACCTGCTTATATAGCTCAGACCGAACATTACTTTGATATCACCGGGACGCTCACATATTTAGCAATATTAGCATTTACATTTTTCTACGCTGATGTGATGTCTAACCCTAGAGCACTTTTGCTCATCCTTCTTCCATCTATCTGGACAATCAGGTTAGGCAGTTTCCTATTTACACGTATTCAGCGAACTGGAAAAGACTCTAGATTTGATGATATTAAGCCCAACTTTTTTCGGTTTCTTACATCTTGGACCTTGCAAGCTTTGTGGGCATTTCTCACTCTTTCTGCTGCTTTAGCTGTGATTACGTCCACAAATCAGACTCCACTTGGAGTATATGCAATAATTGGTTCCTTATTGTGGGTAATTGGATTTGGGATAGAAGTTATTGCGGATAGACAGAAGTCTGCATTCAAAAAAGATCCAAAAAATGATGGCAACTTCATAACCTCAGGGCTTTGGGCATACTCTCGTCACCCTAATTATTTTGGAGAAATAATGCTCTGGACAGGTATTTTTGTCATTTGCATCCCAGTGTTAGAGGGTACACAATGGGTAACGATCATCTCACCCGTGTTTATTTTTCTTCTGTTAAAATATATAAGTGGAATCAACCTTTTAGAAAAAGCTGCTGATAAAAAATGGGGAAGCAAACCTGATTACGAGGAGTATAAGAACAATACCTCTGAGTTGGTCTTATGGCCTCAATCGAGTTAAGGTTGATACTATTTTAATCATTTTTTTCAATTGCTCTTGTAGCTGAAAAGAATCCTGCTATTTCATTTCATTAAATCATCATCACTTACCATATTTGTTCTTAAGTGGAGAACTTGAATACCTTGCTTGATAAATTCAAGCATGATGTGCGGACGCAAAAGATTGTAGGGCAGATCAATAAAAAACCTGCTTCACGCTTATTACTCACTCAGATGATAGGCGCACAGGATGCCTTTGCCTTAATGGGAGTATATAGTGCCCTAGGATACAATCATATCTATATAGGAATAGACAAAGAAGAGGCTGCTTACGTGCAAAACACATTGGACAATCTGAATAAAGAATTGAATGTTTCTTTCTTTCCAGATTCTTTTAAGAGGCCAATGCATTTCGAAGAGATTGCTAGTCATAATATACTACAGCGGACAGAAAGCATGAATAGGTTATCCCTTGGGCTTTCTAAAGGTGAATTACTCGTCACATATCCAGAAGCTCTTTTTGAAAAAGTAGTAAATCCTAACCTACTTAACGATCAAAGAATAGAAATCGCCAAGGATGAAGTGCTAGATTTAGATACAATCATTGAAATTCTAGTTGAGTTTGGATTTGAAAGAGTTGATTTTGTTTACGAACCTGGTCAGTTTGCCATTAGAGGAGGAATAGTGGATATTTTTTCATTTGGTAATGAGTGGCCTTATAGGGTTGAGCTTTTTGATGAAGAGGTGGAAAGTATTCGAATGTTTAATCCTACGACCCAATTGTCCATCAGAACAATTGCCAAAATTGCCATTATTCCAAATGTTACTGGTCAATTTGGAAAGGAAGAAAAAGTCAACATCTTTGAAGTCTTCCCGGAGAAAACTATTATCTGGGTTAAGGATTTCGATGTAATGCTGGATCGAATACAAATGTGTTTTGAAAAGGCAGAAGAGTTTTCGAAAACATTGGGTTCAGTGGAAGACGAAAGGCTTAGGGAGATATTTAAAGATAGAGCCTTTATTTTTCCAAAAGAAATAGTTGAAACAGCAACCAACTATGGGTTAATATACCTAAAAAAACCAACAATCAAGTTTGATTTCGATCTTATCATAGATTACGCATCTAAGCCACAACCAAGTTTTAATAGAAAATTCACTCTACTTATAGACGACCTAAATGAAAAAGAAAAAGAAGGACTTGAAAATTTCATTTTTACTGATAATACCCGTCAAATAGAGCGATTCTATTCCATTTTTGAAGATTTACAAGCCAAAGTGAATTTTCATCCTATTTCTAAAGCCATTCACTCTGGTTTTATCGACCCTTCATTAAAATTAGCGTGTTATACAGATCACCAAATTTTTGAACGGTTTCATAGATATAAAATAAGAAGAGGTTTTACTAAAGATCAAGCTATGAGCTTGAAAATGCTTAGAGAGCTACAAGCAGGAGACTGGGTAGTACATATCGACCATGGAGTAGGCAAGTATTCAGGTTTAGAAAAAATCGATATCAATGGACATGTACAAGAATCTGTAAGACTGATATATAAGAACAACGACTTGCTTTATGTTGGCATTAATTCTCTTCATAAAATTTCAAAATATGTAGGAAAGGACGGCACCCCACCCAAATTAGACAAAATAGGAAGTGATACCTGGAAGAAACTAAAAAGTAGGACCAAAAAGAAAGTCAAGGACATAGCCAAAGAGCTAATAAAACTATATGCTCAAAGAAAATCTAGTCCTGGGTTTGCTTGTGAACCTGATGGCTATTTACAGAACGAGCTAGAAGCTTCTTTTATGTATGAGGATACTCCTGACCAATTTGAAGCAAGTAAAGCCACCAAAGAGGACATGGAGAAAGATTACCCAATGGATAGGTTAATCTGTGGAGACGTTGGTTTTGGAAAAACAGAAATTGCAATACGTGCTGCATTTAAAGCCGCTGTAAATGGTAAACAAGTCGCGATATTAGTACCTACGACTATACTTGCCATTCAACATTATAAAACATTCAAGAATAGATATGAAGGTTTTCCGATAGAAGTAGATTATGTGAATCGTTTCAGAACTGCAGCAGAAAAAACTCAGGTTTTTAAGAATGCTCAAGAAGGGAAACTAGATGTTCTAATAGGCACCCATGCCATCCTAAATAAAAGAGTAGGATTTAAAGATCTCGGACTTCTTGTAATAGATGAAGAACAAAAGTTTGGTGTGTCAGCTAAAGAAAAACTACGTTCTCTTAAGGTGAATGTGGATACTTTGACACTTACGGCAACTCCAATACCTAGGACCTTGCAATTCTCTCTTATGAATGCTCGTGACCTCTCTATAATAAAAACGCCACCACCCAATAGACAACCAATTTATACCGAAAGAAAAGTCTTTAGTGAAGAGGTTATAAAGGAATCTATCTATTATGAGGTAAACAGAGGTGGTCAGGTATTCTTCGTTCACAATAGGGTAAAGTCTCTCATGGACATAACTGTCTTAGTAAGAAAGATGTGTCCGGATATTAGCGTTCAGATGGCTCATGGACAAATGGATCCAAAAATTCTCGAGAGAACTCTTTTAGATTTTATTGATGGTAAATTCGACGTATTAATTTCAACAAATATTATTGAGACTGGGTTAGACATTCCCAATGCCAATACTATGATCATTAATAATGCCCATCACTTTGGATTAAGTGATTTACATCAACTCCGAGGCAGAGTTGGACGATCTAATACAAAAGCATACTGTTACCTTTTTGCACCTCCTCTTTCCGTTCTCACCCCTGAAGCAAGAAAACGCCTACAGACGGTAGAGGAGTTTTCTGATTTAGGCAGCGGTTTTCACATCGCTATGAAAGACATGGACATAAGAGGGGCTGGAAATTTACTAGGTGCTGAACAAAGTGGATTTATTTCTGACATTGGATATGAAACTTATCAGCGCATTCTTGAAGATGCCGTTGTGGAACTAAAAGAAACCGAATTTCAAGAACTGTTTCAAGAAGAGCTGACAAAGGAGAGAAAATATGTCAGAGACGTAGAAATAGATGTTGACACAGAAATGCTTATACCAGATACTTATGTGAATAGTATCCAAGAAAGATTAAATCTTTATACAGAGTTGGATGCTCTTGAAAATGAAAAGGAGCTTGAAGCATTTAAAAACAAACTAAAAGATCGATTTGGTCCATTACCTCCTGAAGCAGAAAACCTTTTTGAAGGTATTTTACTACGAGACATGTGTAAAACCTTTGGATTTGAGAGACTCAGCCTTAAAAGGAACAAAATGCGTTGCTTTTTCATTCGCAATCCACAATCTCCCTTTTTTGAGTCTGATATATTTAATAAACTTATGGCTTACATCTCAACAGGTGGTCAAAGATTAGGTCTAACACTCAAACAGACCCCAGCATTTTTATTAATGACAAGAGAAGGAATTAAAAGTTTAAAAGAAGCGAAAATCATATTAGAACGAATCTCTGAAGATGTTCTTTGATCATTGTGTCAATTTTATTCCAGCATTTAGTTAAAAACAATACTTTTGAACTCTAATAACGAAAGGAGTCTTCATGAGAAAATTACTATTTGGACTGTTAACCCTAATCCTTTTTTCTTGCAACCAGACTAATGATCACACTGCTGATGCCACAACACTTCATCAGAGCGTAAAGAAATTGTCTGATGTCATTGTTTATGATATCTTTTCTCCCCCAGTGGCGAGTCGGGTATATGTATACCCTGCAATAGCAGCTTATGAGGCAGCAAGACATTCAGATTCTACATATTTGTCATTAGCTGGTCAATTAAAAGGACTAAATCCCTTTCCACAACCAAATCAAAATGAAGAATATGCATACGATGTCGCTGCACTTCATGCATTTATCAAAATAGGAACCTTTTTAACTTTTTCAGAAAATAGGATGGAAGAACACAGAACCGTTCTATTTGATAAAATAAAAGAAGGAGGAATTTCTAATGCAGTATTAACTCGATCAATTGAATTTGGAGAATTAACAGCTGATCATGTCTTAGAATGGGCCGATAAGGATAATTATAAACAGACTAGAAGCTTTCCAAAATACTCTATAACAAATGATAACTCTATGTGGAAACCCACACCTCCGGGGTATGGAGAAGGAATTGAACCTTCTTGGAACAAAATAAGACCATTTGTAATCGATAGTGCTACTCAATTTGTCCCTCTGCCGCCTACAGAATTTAGCCTTGATAAGAACAGTCAGTTTTACAAAGAAACGATGGAGGTGTATGAGGTTGTAAAAAATGCTGATGCCGAAAAAACCGAAATAGCAAGCTTTTGGGATTGTAATCCTTTTGCCCTCAATGTTACCGGCCATGTAATGCATGCCACAAAAAAAATATCTCCAGGTGGACATTGGATTGGGATAACTAGAATAGCTTGTGAAAAAACAAATTCTGATTTTGTGAAAAGCGCATATTCTTATGCATTGACTTCAATTGCATTAGCAGATGGTTTTATAAGCTGTTGGGATGAAAAATACAGAAGCAAATTAGTGCGTCCAGAGACAGTGATTAATGAGAATATTGATCCAGATTGGGTGCCTGTCCTTCAGACTCCTCCTTTTCCAGAACATACTAGTGGCCATAGTGTAATATCTAGAGCTGCCGCTATAGCGCTTACATCTATATTCGGTGACAACTTCGAATATGAAGATGATGTAGAGTTAGAATACGGCCTACCTGTAAGGAAATTTAATTCCTTTATTCATGCTTCTGAAGAAGCAGCAATAAGTAGACTTTATGGTGGCATTCATTATCGCCCTGCCATTGACTACGGTGTTTCTCAAGGTGAAGAGGTTGGTAATTTTGTAATCAACAACCTATCTCTTATAAAAAATTAGTCACACGTTTTGGGCTTCATATTTGACCATAAGGTGAATCCAAAGTGATCGGGAAAACCTCAACACCTTGACGAATGTAAGAGCCGCAATAAAAAGTAATGCCCATATGATACCTCCCATAGACCAATCGAATGCAAATGCTAGCCCTAAACCAATTCCTAATAGGGGGAATGCTGTTAGTAAATAGGACAAAAACATAGCCCCAAAATAAAACCCTGGTTCTGGTTCTGTTTTCTGCTCACAATGCAGACACCGTTTTGGCATATCCAAAGGCTTAGAAATATCAAAAGGCTTTGTGAATAGATCACCTTTTCGGCATCGTGGGCACTTATATTTAAATGTAGAAGCTATAAAATTCATAAAATGTAAAAGTGAGTTGCAAAGCTAAAACTCTACAACTCACTTTTATGTAATATTTAGTACTTCTAATTTTTAACCCAACAACTCATTCTGATTAATAAATGGTTGTTTGTATAACCTTTCTCCAGTTGCTTTATGCAGTGCGTTTGCAATAGCTCCTCCTGCGGGAGGCAATGATGGCTCTCCTAATCCAGTCGGGTTCAACCCATTATCTACAAAATGCACTTCGACTTTAGGCGCTTCCATACTTCGAATCAATCTGAATTTATCAAAATTCGCTGCTGACGGTTTACCATTTTCAAAGGTAAAGTCTCCATACATAGCATGTCCTATACCATCAACGACTCCACCTTCCACTTGATTTTTAGCAGCTATTGGATTCACAACTATACCGCAATCGATAGCACAAATTACCTTGTCCACAACAGGGGTGCCATCTTTCATTATCACATTGGCAACTTCTGCAACATGAGTGTTATGAGAATAATAAGCAGAAAATCCTTTATAGACACCTGGTTCATCTACACCCCATCCACCTTTCTCTGCTGCAAGTTTTATTGTTTCTTGCATTCTTGCAGGAGAATATTCTATTCTATCGTCCTCTTCTGCGGGACCTTTTGCATCTTCCAGAAGATCTAGTCTTAGTTGCACTGCATCAACTTTCATAAGATCAGCTAGTTCGTCAAAGAAACTTTGTTCTGCAAACCCTAAAAAATTGGTATAAGGAGCTCTCCATGCACCAATTGTAATATTACTTTCCTTATTAACTGTTTCCACTTGATAATTAGGAATTGCTCCTGCTGGAAAAAAATTGGGAATAAGTCCGTACATATTAGCACTCATACAAGCTTCAGTCAGTTTATATCCTGTCACTTTACCTTCCTTAATGCTTGCAGCAATTTTATACTTGCTTGCAGGTCTAAAAGTTCCTGCGGTCATATCATCTTCTCTGGTAAATAGAAGTTGAACTGGTTTGCCTATTGCTTGAGAAATTTGAGCGGCTTCCTCTGCAAAATCACCATACAGCCTTCTACCAAAACCACCACCCATACGAGTCAGATCAACAGAAACTTCACTCGCCTCACGGCCTGTGACTCCTGCAATTCTACTTTGTGTCCATTGAGGGGTCTGAATTGGGCCCTTGGTATAGATTTTATCTTCTCTAACGTCAGCGAAATAGTTCATAGGCTCTAGGCAATTATGAGGCAAATAAGGTGCTTCATAAACCCTTTCTAAAACTTCATCTGCTTCTGCAAAAGCCTTCTCTACATCTCCATCTTTTCTTCTTGGTTCCTCAGAGCCCTGAGCTAACAATTCATCCATATCAGAATTATGGCCAATACTATTTTCTAACTCACTTTCTTCTTCCCACGTGGCAACAATTAATTTTTTAGCCTTTATAGCAGGCCAATTTGACTTAGCAATAACTGCAATTTTATTATCTATTTGGACTACATCCAACACTCCATTTACAGACTTAGCAGCCTGATCATCATATGTTACTAGCTTTTGTCCGAATGCAGGTGGCCTGATCATAGAAGCATACACCATTCCCTCTTCTTTGGTATCTATACCAAAAAGCGGCTGACCTGTTAGGATTCCTTTCAAATCAACATTAGAAGTGTTTTTTCCAATGATCTTAAAATCTTTAGGATCTTTCAATGGAACATCTTCTGGTAACTCCATATCTATTATATCTGCTGCCACATCACCATATCCCAGCGTTTCTCCTTTACCATTTGTGATTACACCACTATTTACAGTGAGTGTAGTTGGATCTACATCCCATCTTTTAGCTGCAGCTGAAATAAGCATTGCTTTAGCGGTTGCTCCTGTCTTGCGCAGAAGATCCCAATCATGACGTATCGATTGGCTACCTCCTGCAACTTGTCTTTTATACTTTTCTGTGTCCAGAGGTGCTTGTTCAACTATTACATCGTCCCAATCACAATCTAGCTCTTCTGCGATAATCATAGGCATAGATGTTTTTACATTTTGTCCTATTTCTGGATTTGGATTCATAATACTAATAGTACCATTTTCACCTATTTTAATATATCCAGACATCGTGGTCCAGTTATCAGGCATTGACGGAGTTGGAAGATCTGCATAGTTGAAAACTTTTTCTTGTTTACAAGATGCCAAAAACGTAAATCCAATTACCACTCCACCTCCTGCAGCAGCCGACGCTTTTAGAAATGATCTTCTTTTAAGTTGTTTGTTTATTGTTGACATGATATGTATTCTATTTAATGAATAAATTTTTGAATTGCTACATGTAATATTTACATGTTTTTAGCAGCTGTTTTTACAGCTGCCTGAATTCTGTTATATGTACCACATCTGCATATATTTCCATTCATGGCTTCTTTGATGTCTTGATCTGATGGAGCTTTATTTTCTTTCAAAAATGCTGCTGCAGTCATAATCTGACCTGCTTGACAGTATCCACATTGAGGAACGTCATGTTCTATCCAAGCCTGTTGTACAGGGTGATGAAGGTCATCAGAAAGGCCTTCAATTGTAGTGATTTTTTTATTAGACACATCAGATATTCTAACCTGACAAGCTCTTACTGCAGTGCCATCAAGATGTACTGTACATGCACCACATTGAGCGATGCCACAGCCATATTTTGTTCCTACTAAATTTAATTCGTCTCTAAGTACCCAGAGTATTGGAGTGTCGGCATCTACGTCCACAGACCTATTTGTGCCATTCACATTGATATTAAATGCTGCCATGAGATAGTTTTTCTTTTATACGAAATCTGAAATTAAAGGAATTAGTCCTTTAAATAAACCCCAAATTAAGAGCTTGAATTGTTCTCAATGGTTTTAAAATTCAAGGACTTTATTATAATTAATGTCGATTCCAAAAATCTTTTTATGTTCAATTTCAATCCTAATTGAGAACTTTTTATCATTGCATTACAGTTTATTAGATAAGTATGGAAGAAACTATCGTAAGTCTAAAGCAAAAAACTCAGGAGGCCATTGACAAAGCATTGGATCACTTGAAGCAGGAATTGATGAAAATCAGAACAGGAAAAGCATCGCCATCTATTTTGAATGGGATACAAGTGGATTACTATGGAAATGCCACTCCATTAAGTCAAGTAGCTAATATTGGCACTGCTGACAGCAGAACTCTTTCTATCCAACCATGGGAAAAATCCATGCTAGCTCCTATTGAACAGGCTATTTTTCAAGCTAACCTTGGACTCACTCCAATGAATGATGGTGAATTCGTAAGAATTTCCATACCTCCATTGACAGAAGAAAGAAGAATAGAGCTAGTAAAACAAACCAAAGTCTACGGCGAAGATGCTAAAGTTTCTATGAGAGCTGCTCGACATAAACTCATCGACTTTGTCAAAAAAGAAGTAAAAGATGGTTATCCAGAAGATGCTGGAAAAAAAGATGAGGAGACCGCTGATAAGATGGTAAAAGCAGGATATGATCAAATAGATAAAATCCTCGAAGCAAAAGAAGCTGATATCATGAAGGTATAGGATGTTTTTTTAATTCTATTTCTCCTTTTTCATTCATTTCTGCATAAGTCCAAAGAGATGTCCAATCTCCCAAGTTAATAGATTTACTTGATCCATTTGAGAGTGTACGAATTTCTCCATGATGTAGATGTCCATATATGAAATAATCTACTTTTTCGTCATTTGAAAATTCTTCAAAATACTGGTGCAGTCTTTCATCTTTTAGTTTCTCTTTTTTTGAATGTACATTCTGACTATACCTACTTCCTTTACTAGAGCTTTTCATCATCCATATTCCTAAACTTGAAGGAATAAGAGTGAATAAAGATTGGCATAAAGGATTAGAAATAATGGCTTTGATGATCTTATAACCCAAATCACCATGACCTAACCCGTCACCATGGCAGAGATAGCATGCTTTATTATTTATAACTTTTAACTCAGGCGTCTTTTTAATTTTTACTCCGAGCTCATTCTCAAAATATCCAAATGTCCACATATCATGATTCCCGATGAACCATTCAATCGATATTCCCCTATCTGTCAATTCACTAATCTTACCAAATAGACGAGTAAAGCCTTTTGGGACAACGGATTTGTATTCAAACCAATAGTCGAGAATATCTCCTAAAAAATAGATCGCCGCCGCATCTTCTTTAATACAATCAAGCCAATGAACAACATATCTTTCTCTGACTTTACTTGGCACATTCGTGTCTACTCCTAGATGAAAATCAGAAATAAAATATGTTTTTTTCAAAGGAAAGAGTTTTACATGCCATCCATAAAGAGGGCAGCTATAGAGCGGTACTCATGTGTATTTCTGATGGCCTTTGCGAAAAGATCCGCACAAGAAAGTACAGTGAGTTTATCACTTATTTGTTTGAGCGGAATCGTATCCGTGACATAGACCCTTTCTATTACAGAAGCATCTATTCTTTCGAAAGCTGGTCCAGATAGTATAGGATGTGTACAAATTGCTCTAACAGATTTAGCTCCTTCTGCCATTAATACTTCAGCCGCTTTACAGAGGGTGCCTGCTGTGTCTACCATATCATCTACAAGTATAACATCAAAACCCTTGACATCACCTATAACTGTCATTGCTGCCACTTGATTCGCTATTCTCCGCTCTTTATCACAAATCACTAAGTTTTTTTCAAAATGCTTAGAATATGCTCTTGCTCTTTTTACTCCTCCTACGTCTGGGGAAGCAAAAATTACATTCTCCATATTTTGAGTGGCCAGATAAGGCATAAAAATGGCTTCACTCTTGAGGTGATCCACTGGAATATCAAAAAAACCTTGAATCTGTTCAGCGTGAAGATCCATCGTGACCACTCTATCTGCTCCTGCTGCTTGAAGTATATTTGAAATAAGCTTTGCTGAAATAGGTACTCTTGCTTTATCCTTTCTATCCTGACGTGCATATCCAAAATATGGAATTACAGCTGTGATATAATTAGCTGAGGCTCGTTTCGCACTGTCTATCATGAGAAGCAACTCCAACATGTTATCAGCAGGGGGAAAAGTAGATTGTATGAAAAACACGTACGTACCCCTCACAGATTGATTAATGATGGGTTGCATTTCTCCATCACTAAACCTATTAATCGTAACATCTGATAACTGTTCGCCGTAATTTGAGGCTATTTTTTCGGCTAAATAAGCTGAGTTTTCACCTGAAAAGAGTTTAACTTCTGCCATGAATCAATTCATTCTCTCTGGTAATGCGAAAGATAGACATTATTGCTTTATAGGCAAAGGAATAGATGAGATACAAAAATATTTTCAATTATTATATTAACAGGAAGAGGTAAAGTAGGGTTCTCGAGTGTTTAAAATAGGGGAATAAAAAAGCACCTTCTGGTATTGAGGTGCTTTTACTTGGTATAGTAGGGTAAAACTAACTTTAAATCTCTCAACTTTTAGAGGATATTGTTGGTATTTCGTGTGTAAACTAATTATTAATTACGGTTATTAGACAAAGGTTCTTCAGCTTACCCCTATCCTCGACATAAATTTTTTCTTTAAAAAAGTTCTTTTGTTACATTGAGAGAAGAAAAACATGAAAGATTTTACCCTTGATAGCATTAAATGGCTATCATTATCATCGCTTTGCTGGAATGCTTAAGCGATGCAAAAAACTTTGAATTAGAAATACTGAATAACATTTAGAATATGAAGATTTGGATTGTTTTGACACTTATTGTTGAGCTGGTTGTGGGACTTCTCCTTTTGACATTTCCAGAGGTTGTTCCTCAGTTGAAAGGAGCCGAAGGCACAGCCCTAGCTATGTCAAGAATGTACGGAGCAGCTGCTATAACAATTGCAGTACTATGCTTTTGGACCCTAAGGTATTATACGGTTGATGGAGTGGTTGGACTTTTTCTACATGTTATGATCGCCTTTCAATTTATGATCATCGTTGCTTCTGTGATTAGTTATGTAAAAGGAGAGAGTGTAGATGCAGGACCAATTATATTGCATTCTGCGTTTTTAATCGGTTACATATTTTTTTATTTTAAAAGAAGATAATTTCGCTTAATACGACAAGAGTTATGAAATCATTAGTATGTGATAAGTGGGTATTGCCCTCGGAGTTAAAAGTAGGTGAGTTACCTACCCCATCACCAGGACCTAAAGAAGTTCTTATAAAAATAAAAGCCTGTGGTGTTAACTTTCCTGATGTTTTAATAGTACAAGGACTTTATCAATTCAAACCTTCTTTTCCATTTTCTCCTGGAGGAGAGATTTCAGGTATAGTGGAGTCTATTGGAGAAGACGTGAAACATCTTAAAGTAGGTCAAGAGGTGGTAAGCATGATAGGATGGGGAGGCATGGCTGAATATGTAGTAGCTAACAAAAATGTAGTGTTTCCAAAGCCACCAGGCATGCCACATACACTAGCTTCGGCTTTTCTTATGGTTTATGGTACTTCTTATCATGGGCTTAAGGATAGGGCCAAACTCAAAAAAGGAGAAACTCTTTTGGTTCTTGGGGCATCAGGAGGTGTAGGATTAGCTGCTGTAGAATTGGGAAAATTGATGGGAGCAAAAGTAATTGCAGCCGCATCGACATCTGAAAAACTAGAGGTCTGCAAAAAATATGGCGCAGATGAAGTAATTAATTATACTACTGAAAACCTCAAAGACAGAATTAAAGAACTTACTGATGGCAAAGGTGCAGATGTCGTGTACGACCCTGTTGGTGGCGAATTCTCAGAACAAGCACTAAGAGCTACAGCTTGGAAAGGGCGTTTCCTAGTAATTGGATTCGCTGCTGGAGAAATACCTAAAATTCCTCTGAATTTAGCCCTACTTAAAGGCTGCGACATCGTAGGTGTCTTTTGGGGTTCATTCGCGCAAAGGAATCCTAATGGGCTTATGCAGAATACGATGCAACTAATACAGTGGTATCAAAGTGGTGATATCAAACCACATATTCATGGCACCTATACTTTAGATAAAGCCCCAAATGCCATAATGGCTCTTATGAATAGAGAGGTAAGTGGTAAAGTGGTAATTGAACTTTAGTAGACAATTCTTTAAAATATATTTATAATGAAAAAATCAACCAATTCTCTAAGAAGAAACTTTCTTAAAAAAAGTTCAGTAATAGTTGCTGGAGCGACAGTTGTTCCTTTCTTTCTTAATGCATGTAAATCAGAAAGTAAACCTGTGATAGCTGCTGCCAAAGAAGCAGTAGAGTTAGCTTCTAAAGATTTATTCTTTAAACTGTCATTAGCTCAGTGGTCTTTTCATAAAACTCTTTTTGCAAAGAAAATGGACAATTTGAGTTTTATTGATAAAGCAAAAGAGTTGGGTTTCGATGGAGTAGAATATGTAAATCAATTCTTTAAAGACAAGGCAGAAGACATGGCCTTTTTGGATCAACTAAATGCTAAGGCAAAAGAGCACAATTTGATTCAAAATCTGATCATGATAGATCGAGAAGGTGGACTAGGTCTAGTGGACGACACGAAAAGAACTGAAGCAATAAATAACCACCACAAGTGGGTTCATGCGGCCAAATATCTTGGATGTGGATCTATAAGAGTAAATGCTTATGGAGAAGGAACTGCAGAAGAAGTAAGTGCAGCAGCTATTGATGGATTAGGTAGACTATCAGAATATGCAGCTAAAGAAAGTATCAACGTTATTGTAGAAAATCATGGCGGCTATTCTTCTAATGGTGCCTGGATGGCGAATGTGCTAAAGCAAGTGGATATGGACAATTGTGGATCCCTTCCAGATTTTGGCAACTTCTGTATCAAGAGAGGTAAAGATGGCTGTGAAGAGGAATATGACAGATATCAAGGTATGATAGATTTGATGCCCTATGCAAAAGCAGTAAGTGCTAAGAGTCATGATTTTGATGCTGATGGAAATGAGATCAATACCGACTATGTGAAAGTCATGAAAATTGTAAAAGATTCAGGATTCTCAGATTTTGTTAATGTGGAATATGAAGGTCGCGATTTGAGTGAAGAGGAAGGTGTGATTAAGACAGTTGAGTTATTAAAAAAAGTAGGTGCGGAATTGAGTTGATATCAGAGCAATGTATATCTCTTCCCAGGAAGACTTTTTACAATTCCTTTAAACTCTAAAGCCAATAGCTGAGAAGACAAGGTGCTCAGAGGTTTCCCTAATGAGTAATGCAGTGTGTCAATATCAATTGCATCTATTCCTTTAAGGGCTTCTACGATTTTTCGTTCATCACCTTTCAGTTCTTCGAAAAGACGCATTTGTGCTTCCATTTTTTCTTGAGGCTCCCATCTCATGATGTATCCTACATCTTTAGCCGATTGCAATAGGTGGGCCTTATGCTGTTTGATTAAATTATTGCACCCTTCTGATGTTTCATCATTCGTACGTCCTGGCAAGGCAAAAACATCCTTGCTCATACTGTTAGCCAATTCAGCAGTAATCATAGACCCTCCTGAGCTTTTCGATTGGATTACAATGACTACATCACTCAAAGCGGCAACAACTTGATTCCTAACAGGGAAATTTTGTCGGTCTGGACCAGTTCCAAAATCAAATTGGCTGATTACGGCTCCATTTGTTTTGATTTTTTTAGCAAGGCTGTTATGACTGGAAGGGTACACAACATCTATCCCTGACCCTAGGACAGCTATATTATTTACTCCCATCTCTACAGATCTTCTATGTGCACATGCATCTATGCCATAAGCAAGGCCACTAATGATCTGTACGCCATATTCTTTTAAACCTTCTACTAATTTTTCACATTGAATCGTGCCATATTCAGTACAATTTCTGGTACCAATGATTGCTACTGTCCTATGTGGATTAAGATCAGCATTCCCATCCATGAAAAGAAGTAATGGGGAGGTATCATGATGTTTGAGCCTTTGAGGGTAATCAGCATCTGTATAGAATAAAGGTTTTATTGCTGGGTTTGACTCCAATTGTTTCAAGGTCTCTTTAGCAAGCTGTTCAGGTTTTGCAGACAATAACAAATCGGCCACATTCTCACCAATAGAATGAATACTCATGATGTCCTTTTTGTCAGAGTTGAACACTTTCTTTGCGCTACCAAAATGATTGATGAGGAGTTTAGAAGTCACTTTCCCAATGCCAGGAATCTTAGTCAATGCAATTTTAAAAATGAGATCATTATTGATTTGAGACATTTTGTGCTTTTTGAAGATAGTATTGGGTTTCTTGTGGTCTGTTTAAAGCATTGTAAACTTTACTTAAGGCAAGGTTTGTTTTCTGGTCATTCTCATCTAGTTTCGATGCATATAAAAGGAATCGAGCTGCCCATTCATTTCTTTTTTGAGCCATAAACATTTCATCATGTCCAATTCTATAGTAAAAATTGATCAATTCAGAAGAATAAGAAGGAGTGTCATTGAGATATCGTAGATATTCATGAAGAAACCCTGTTCCTGGGGTTACCCTCGCAACGTTGAAAAAAGTGTTAAGTAATGAATTCAAATCATTATCATATTTAAATAGTTCTGCTGCGACTCCTGCTTTCATTTTAGAAGCATTCTGATATTGAGGTAATATCTCAAATGATTTAGATATAAAATGATTGGCCTGATTTAAATTTTCTTGTTTCTGGGCAGATTCTCGACTGCTTTGATATTGATCAAAATAAGTAGTTCCCATAAATAAATTGGCCCTAGCACTATTTTTTGAAACTTTCACAGCTGAAGCATTCAGGGTAAATCCATTTTCCCAATCAGGCACTCTCTGAAGTCCTATAGATACATAGCCAATCGTGATAAAAGCAAATAGTATCACCCCTAGATATCTTAATTTTCGATTGTCCCTTTTATAAACACTCAATAAACCATAAGCTACCAAAACTGATGAGGCGATAGATGAAACAAACAAAAACCTCTCATTCATAAAGGTGCCAACCCCCACAAATGCATTACTCACAATGGTCATTGTAAGTAAGTAGGTAAGAACACTCCAAGTAATAATTCTCCACTTTTTTCTTGAAAGAATGGCAACTACAAACATCACTATATGAAGGGCCGCTGAGAGGACAGGGGTAATCTGATTCCACTTCATTATTGGGATGTGATATGGATAGTAATCATGAGTGAGGGGATAAGGAAATATAGACAACTTCAAATACATTAAAAGAGTGTGCGATATAGTAGCAGACTTTTCACTTCCATTCATATTCACGAAAGGGTTATTCATAATATTAGTAGGAGCCGCGTTCCCCAAAATATATCCAACAGCATTATATCTCATAGTGAAATATATAATTGTCGGAAGAGCTAATGATGCAATCACTACACCCCATTCCTTCAATGAGATTTTAGTAAATAGAAAAACAGATAATGGGATAACAGCTAGAAAGGTGAGTGCATTTTCTTTAGAAAGAAGAGCCAAAAAGAATAGGAGCGATGATGCAACGGAGTATTTAGGTTTTGATAACCTTACATATTTGAGAATATAGATTAATGCTAAAAGTGAAAAACCCAGAACCATGATTTCATCACGTCCTTTCACATTGGCTACTGCCTCTATATGAACAGGATGAATCAAAAAGATAAAGGCAGATAGTCCAGCTATCCATACTTTATTAACTGAGGCATTATCATTTAATAATAATAGAATACTTCGATAAAGAGTAAGAACGCAGAAGAAATACAACAAGACATTAATTAAATGACTCCATTTACTATCCGTTCCCCAAAGAGCATTTTCTATTGCAAAGGTTACTAGAGATAAAGGTCTATATCGAGCACCTGGTAGAATATCTTGTTGAGAGCCAAAATAACCTGAGAACGATTCTGTAGTGAGAATTTCTCCAATTCCATTCCATCCTTTTTGTACCTGACTATTTTCTGTAAAGACAATTTTGTCATCCAAGACATATTCAAAAGAATAGGTTCGTCCATAGATAATCACAACTACAATAAAAGCAGCTGTTATAATAGTCCATTTATTTTTGAGGTACTGCAATTTTTACTAAATGTTAATCCTCTCTTTACAGATGTGTTTCGTATGAGTTATTTCTTTGCTGTTTGTGTCGACATAGTATTCTATGACATTTTCACATTCTTCGTGATCATTGCTAAAATGAATAAAAGTTATCCCTCCAACAAAAATGACTGCTATACCAATAAATGATATAATCAGTTTTTTCTTCATCAATTTAAGTTGATATTCTCATTTAATCTGGAAACACAGAACTGTCCAAATGAGGTAATAACTTTAAAGCATTTTTATAGTATACTTTTTTAAGTATGTCATCTGGGAGAGCTAAACCGTACATTCTCCAAAAAGCATGATATCTTTTGTAATAAGGAAAATACTCATCATCAGTCTCTAATACTCTAAAATACGTAGGAAACTCTTCTGGGTTAAAACTGTCCTTTCCGAAGAGGATACGATCTTGGTATTTAGCAAAGAACTTATTTGCATTCCGTGGTTGCCTTCCTAATTCTGCGATTACAGCCCCTATTTCAACATACATGTTTGGCATTTCATCCAACAGCCCACCTAGTTTTTTAAAATCATTGGCATACCAGCTCATATGAGCGGCAATGAAATTAGTGCCAGGATGTCTTCTAATGATATCGTGCATCTCACCTACAATCGTAGCCCAAGGAGCAGGGTTGTCATTTTCTCTTTTTCTACCTGGTCTTAGTTTGAGCTCTAGCCATCTTTCATTGAGGCTATCATGAGCTTCCCAAAACTGCTTCGGATCAGCAGAATGGATCAGTATAGGCCAACCGTATTCTCCACATTTTGCCCAAATTGGGTCGATACGAGCATCATTAATTCTTATTCTATTTCCCTGGCTATCTTCATTGGACATGCCTTGGCTTTTATATATCTTAAGTCCACTAGCTCCATTTGCTTTATCGTATGCCATTTGCTTGAGAGTTTCAACTGCCCAGTCAGGTTCATCAATACTTCTCAATTCTATATTAGTGAAAGTGACAATTCTATCTTCATGACCATACTTTTTGATATTATCGGTCATTGCCTTTAAACGTTCTCCACCTCTACCACTTAGATTAACAACCACTTGCATATTAAGCCCGTCTAACTTCTCTATAAGTTCATCCACATTCTGATCTGCCAGTCTCCAGTGATGGCTGTGTATATCAATAAAAGGAAATTTTGCCTTCGGAGTCGGAGTCTCAGGCACAACTAAACTAGATGGAGGATCATAAGACTCCCAATCCATTGTGATGTCAAGAGGTTCTCTTCTCTGGGTTAGTACATCAAAGCAAGAAAAAATCAAAATGGAAATTAAAAGATAAACTGACTTCATAAATATTATGTTTTTGCGAAACCAATATTACTGCAAATTGATCAAAAATGATGGTTATAAGGATATCAGTTTAGCCCCATATTATTAAAATTGACTAAATTTCTAAACGTAAAAGAGTGAAAAATGAAATATCTAAAGTATCTACTTTATCTAATTTTAACCTTAGTCGTGTGTCTTTTGCTCATCGGGACATTTATCAAAAAGGTGGAATATTCTTCACATGTGTCTATTAATAAACCACTCAAAGAAGTATGGGCTGTATATCAGGATGAAGGCAAAATGAGGGATTGGTTAGAAGGATTTGAATCTATAGAACTGGTAAAGGGTAATAGGAATGATATAGGTAGTGAATACATAGTCAAAATGAACCAAGAAGGACAGACATTTGAAATAAAAGAAACTTTGAAATCTTACAAAGAATTTGAAAACATCAATTTTGATTTTGACAATGAAATGATGTTAATGAATTATAATACTGAGTTTACAGAGAATGAAATCGGCACAACGATTCACTCTCGCTCAATAGTAAGAGGCCATGGTATTTTAATGAGAGCGATGATGCCTTTCATTAAGGGCTCTATGATAGCTCAAGAAGAAAAAAATCTAAGAGGATTAAAAGAAGTCATTGAAGCAAATCAAAAAGATTATTATCCAATGAAAATGATGTCATTAGATTCAACTATTATAGAAAGTGAAAAAAGTTAATTTGCTTCTTTCTTGATACTAGTCAGTTCAATTCGAGATAATTCTATTAGTTCATTACTGTCAAATAACAGATCTAGGTCTTCTACAGGAGTGTCTTTGTCGTGTTTGAAATTGACATAATCTTGGAATAAAACTCCTCCTACCTTTCGAGGATTATATGCAGACCTAAACCTTACTCCCCCACCATTTACGCGAAAAGAATAGGCTAAATAATCCAAAGAGTAATCGTCTGTGTCAATCCAATAAATATAGATGTCATCATGATCATCTCCTCCTCCATCTTGATCAAATGTCACTCTGATTTTGTGATATGTTTTACCTTTGATTTCAGCTCCTCCTATTAGCTCTTTGCCAACAGCTGGATCATTGAGAAAATATGGGAGAAAGGTAAAGTAATGAACTGAGTTTACTGATCTAGAGTAACTACCCTTTTGCTTTTCAGTAAGGATTACTTCTTTACCATCAGACATTCTTTTTATACCATCGTTGGTCAAAATGTCCTTTACTCCTGTTTCTTTGTGCTTTCTGGTGTATTCAAAGCTTCCTTGATTTCTTTTATAGGTATAATGGTACTTTCTAAAGTCAAATGAAAAACTTCCTTTGGCTACTTTCTTGCCGTTTTGTTTTTTTATACTCTTATCAATGATTTTTTGTGCATCAATATCGCTTTGATTAAAAGCAGAAATTGATAGTAATGCAAAAAACAGTGTTGTAATCAATACTGACAAAGTTTTAAACTGAATCTTCATTTAAATAGATTTAAAATTTCATTGGACCTTCAGTAAACACCAAGCCCAAGATAAATGTTAGATTAGAAATGAGCTTTCAATCTTAACGTCGTCTAGAATACAATACAATTAAAACTCTGCATTGCCAGGAGTTCTTGGAAAAGGAATTACATCACGAATATTTCCCATACCAGTCAAAAACATCACAAAACGCTCAAAACCTAATCCGAACCCTGCATGTGGACATGTACCAAAACGACGAGTATCTAAAAACCAATCCATTTCATGCTCGGGAATATCAAAATCTTTCATTCTGGAAGTAAGCACATCCAGCCGCTCTTCTCTCTGAGAACCTCCGACTATTTCTCCAATTCCTGGAAATAAAATATCCATTGCAGCTACTGTCTTGTTGTCATCGTTCATTCGCATATAAAATGCCTTGATCTCCTTTGGATAATCGACTAGCATGACAGGTTTTTTAAAGTGCTTTTCCACCAAGAATCTTTCATGCTCTGATTGTAAATCCGCTCCCCAACCATCTATAGGAAATTTAAATTTCTTCTTTTTATTTGGTTTTGAGTTTCTCAAAATATCTATGGCTTCGGTATAAGTCAATCGTTGAAAATCATTTTCTAAAACAAATGCCATTTTTTCTTTCAATGCCATATCTGATCTCTCATTCTGAGGTTTTTGCTTTTCCTCATTGATCAGTCGCTGTTCTAAGAAAGTGAGATCATCTTCACACTGTTTCATGACATGTTTGATGACATACTTCAACATTGCTTCGGCTAAATCCATATTATCATGAATATCAGCAAAAGCAACTTCTGGTTCTATCATCCAAAACTCTGCAGCATGCCGAGAAGTATTAGAATTTTCAGCTCGGAATGTAGGTCCAAAAGTGTATACTTCTGAAAGAGCCAAAGCACCCAATTCCGCTTCCAACTGTCCGGATACAGTAAGGTTTGTTGCTTTGTTAAAAAAATCTTGAGAGAAATCTACCGCTCCAGAATCATCCTTTGCTACATCATTTAAATCCAAAGTGGTCA
>TARA_Y100000385_G_scaffold291930_1_pt1 | contig 26939 bp, 16 predicted proteins | sample TARA_Y100000385 | Tara Oceans TARA_Y100000385 (sample SAMEA2620980) | marine metagenome | biome: marine biome (ENVO:00000447); feature: surface water layer (ENVO:00002042); material: "saline water (ENVO:00002010), including plankton (ENVO:xxxxxxxx)" | depth 5 m
GTAAGAACGATAACAAACCAACAACAGAGGCTAATCAGGATGATCAGCAAGAAGAAGTTAATGAGTGGATTAGTTTATTTGATGGCAGTTCTACAGATGCATGGAAGGGATGGAAAAAGGACAATATTGGTGCTGCTTGGAGTATTCAGGACAATGGAGAATTGATGTTTGACCCCTCTCAAGAGGACAAAGGAGATATAATGACTAAAGCTACTTTTGAGAATTTTGAGTTTCACCTTGATTGGAAAATATCAGAATGTGGTAATAGTGGAATTATGTACAATGTGCAAGAAAGTGATGACTATCATGCACCTTATAGTACAGGTCCCGAGATGCAAATACTGGACAACTCATGTCACCCTGATGGAAAAATTGTAACTCATCGTGCAGGAGATTTGTATGATATGATAGAGACAAGTGTTGTCAATGTGAAGCCTGCCGGAGAATGGAATTCTATTATGATCAAATCAAAGGATACTAGATATGAGTTTTGGCAAAATGACACTAAAGTTGTTGAATTTCAAATGCACAATGAGGCATGGAACGAGTTAGTGTCAAGCAGTAAATTCAAAGATTGGAGTGGCTTTGGATCTTTTAAAAGTGGACATATTGCTCTTCAAGATCATGGAGATCAAATATGGTTTAGAAATATTAAAATCAAAACATTATAAAACGGATTAAACAATAAACATATGAATGACAATGCATCTAATCTTGCAGGAATCAATCCCAAAAAGCTTTTTTTAGGAAGCTGTTTTGCTTTGATTACTACTGCTCTATCTTTTAGTATTAGAGCTGGAATATTACCACAACTAGGAGAACAACTTAGCTTATCAGCTGAGCAACTTGGACAAATAAACTCAATGTGGTTTTTTGGTTTTCCTATCTCAATGGTAGTGGGAGGGCTTATATACCATACCGTCGGTGGTAAAAGAATTATGCAATTTGCATTTTTTGCTCACGCAGTAGGAATTCTTCTTACAATTTATGCCTCAAGTTATGGAATTTTAATGTTGTCTACATTTCTGATTGGTTTAGGAAATGGGTGTACTGAGGCGGCATGTAATCCGATGATTGCTGACACTTACGAAGGTAATGCCATGAGTAAAATGATGAATCGATTTCATATGTGGTTCCCCGGAGGTATCGTCTTAGGAAGTTTGATTTCCTATTTTATGACTGGAGCTGGAATGAGTTGGCAATCTCAAATATGGATTATTCTTATTCCAACAATAATCTATGCATATCTGTTTTGGGGCGAGGATTGGCCAAAGGCTAAGGTACAAGAAGCAGGAACATTGTCAGGAAATTTCAAGGCGATGTTATCACCTCTATTCATATTTATGATGGTTTGCATGTGGTTCACGGCACAGTCGGAATTTGGACCTACACAATGGGTAGAATTGATACTCAGTAGCAGTGGAGCTGCGCCTATGCTTGTTTTAGCACTTATCACTGGAACAATGGCAATAGCGAGGTACTTTGGTGGTGATATTGTACATCGGTTTAATACTCCAGGAGTTCTTCTGGGTTCGGCTATTTTGGCGACATTAGGATTGTTCTTATTCACTCAGATTACAGGTACGGCTGTATATGGAGTTGCTATCGTATTCGCTTTAGGAGTAGCATATTTTTGGCCTAATATGATTGGTTTTATAGCTGATTATATCCCTAAAAGTGGGGCGCTTGGCATGTCGATTGTGGGAGCTGTAGGTATGCTTTCATCTTATTTTATGCAGCCTATTATTGGAAGATGGATAGATGGAAATCGTTCTATAGGGGAAACTCAGAATCTTACTGGAAATGATTTAGAACTATTTGTTGGTCAGGAAACTTTGACAACAATGATATCATTTCCAGCTATTTTAATAGTACTTTTCGCTATTCTATATTTTTGGACCAAAAGCTATAGGGCATCTGGAGAAGCGCACTAATAATTTTAAATCAATAAATCTTAAAAGAAGCCTTGGGTTGATCAAAACTCAAGGCTTTTTTATATTTAACTCGATAGGCAGGATTCTCTGATAATCAACTCGCTATCAAATGTAAGCTGTCTTTTTAATGTAGGCTCATTGATTTGTTCTAAAAGATAGGATAGTGCAACTTCTCCCATTTCTTGGCCATTTTGATTTACTGTAGTGAGCTTAGGTTGTAAGGCTTGACCTAGCTGAGAATTACTATATCCTATTACACCTAAGTCTTTTGGAATATTTATATTTTGCTCGTGAGCATAGGTAAACACACCTGATGCAAGCATATCAGTTATTGTGAAAATAGCTCCAGGTTTATTCTTTTCATACATTTTTTTGAAGAGGAAATAACCTTCTTCCTTATCGGTGTGATTGGCAGATTCAATTAAATCAGAGTTGATTTTTATTCCTTTTTCTTCAAAAGCTTTTTTGTATCCTTCAAATCGAGTTTGGGAGATGGTACATCGATCTGGGCCTTTTATCAATCCAATTTTCTCATATCCTTGATTTAGTAAATGCATGACAGCATTGAAAGCCCCCTTGAAGTCATCGTGTTTTACGAAGCTTCCGTTTATTCTTTGATAAGTCCTGTCTATTACTACATTAGGAATGCCTTCATTTTCCATTTTTACAATATTCTCAGCACTTCTTTTATCTTGAGACGGCGCAAGAATAATTCCAGCTACAAAGTGATCAGAAAAATTGTTGATTAAATCTTTTTCCAAATCAGATCGATCCAATGACTCACCTATCATTACCATATAGCCTTGATTATGACTTGATGTCATAATTCCATTGAGTATGGAAGAAAAAAAATAGTGATTTACTTGGGGAAGAATAACGCCTACCACTTTGTTGGGTACATTTTTTCTTAGGGATACTGCAAGGCTATTGGCTCTATAATCTAACATTTTAGCTACTTGAAGCACTGATGATCTTGTTGCCTCGGAAAACTCTCCTTTTCCATTCAAAATTCTAGAAACTGTTGAGATAGATAAGTTTAAAGAATCTGATATGTGCTTAATAGTTGCTCTCTTTTTCAATCGACAAAAATGATTATCTCAATTAGAATTACCTGTCATTTAATGACTCAGGCTTAATTATTAAAGAAAAATGTCATATGAAGACATCTATAAATCAAATGACTTAATTTCTTCTGTAAAGTTAATTTTTTTTAACACAAATGATTGCGCAAACCTTTGCATAATAAAAATCGACACATAATTTTACTATAACCTAGACCTTTTTTCTTTATGTTTGCCCAGCTATCTTACAGAATGATAGTACTAAGAAAATTTAATTAACCAAATAGTGATATAATCGTATGAATAAACTATTTACTCAGGTCGTTCAGACCTTTGCCATGGTTCTATTTGTTTCGGTTTTCGGTATAGCTCAGTCCACTGTGTCTGGTACCGTTATCGATGCGGATGGAGAGGCACTTATTGGTGCCAATGTGCTAGAAAAAGGAACATCAAACGGTACAGTTACCGATATTGATGGTTCATATTCTATTACTGTGGCTGACGGAGCCACATTAGTGTTTACTTTCACAGGTTTTGCGGATCAAGAAATTGCCGTAGGAGGTCAATCTTCATTAGATGTGACTCTTGCAGCTGGAAAATTCCTAAATGAAATTGTGGTTACTGGATACGGTACCCAGCGATCGAAGGAAGTAACATCAGCTGTGGAAACAATAAGTGAAGAAGAATTTAACAAAGGACCTATTAATGATCCTGCTCAGTTACTTCAAGGAAAGGTAGCTGGTTTGCAAGTATACAATAGAGGTGGTGACCCTAACAGTCCGAGTACAATTAGATTGAGAGGTATTTCTACAGTAGGAGCTAACACCGAGCCTCTTGTTGTAGTTGATGGTATAGTAGGAGCTTCATTAGATAATGTGGATCCTAATGACATCGCCGAGATCAATGTACTCAAAGATGGGTCAGCAGCAGCAATCTATGGATCAAGAGGATCATCAGGAGTTATATTGGTTACTACAAAGTCTGGTAAAGATGGAAAAGTGAAGTTGACTTATAATGGCCAGATTTCATTGGACCAAGCTGTTAATGGTATTCCTGTCATGAATGCTTCAGAATTCATTAATACAGGAGGTACTGATCTAGGAAGTACTACTGACTGGGTAGATGAAGTAACAAGAAATGGTTCAAAACAAATACATAACATTGCAGCAGCAGGTGGATTTGGATCTTCTTCATTCAGAGTTTCAGCAAACATTAGAGGTCAAGAAGGGATATTAAAGAATTCTGGATTTGATCAATTCAATACTAGGTTGAATTTCAGCACAAGAGCATTGGATGATAAATTGAAATTGTCTTTTAGTTCATCTTTTACAAATAGAGATCAGGAATTTGGATTTCAAGAAGCATTGAGATATGCTGTCATTTATAATCCCACTGCACCTATTTTAGGGGCTGACGCACCATTCCAATTTAATGGGGCTCAATTTGGAAGTTACTTTGAAACTCTAGGTCTATTTGACAGTTTTAACCCTGTTTCGATTATACAACAGAATACAAATAGTGGAGAAAGAAGAGAGTTCAATTATGGAGCAACGGCAGAATATAACATAACGGATCAGTTCAAAATCACCGGTAGAATAGCTCAGCAGGATGTATCATTGAATACACTTCAGTATTATCCTACTACTTCATTATTTAGAGGAAATGCTACTTCTCCTACCAGAAAAGGATTGGCTAATCTTTATAACCAGCAGAATTCATTTGATCTTTACGAAGCATATGGTACTTATACAGGTGCTTTTAGCAACATGGATTTGACTATTACTGGTGGATATTCTTTTCAGCAGAATAATTTTGTAGATAATTTCTTTTCAATTGGAGATTTTCCAAATAATGATTTGAATTTTGCGAATGCTATTGAAACTGCTCAGGATTTACAGAATGCTGGATTTATTGGAGCAAACAGTAATGCTAGCCCTGATGACAAAATTATTGCATTCTTTGGACGAGCTAATTTGACTATCAATGATGGAATCTTTGTGAATGCATCAGTGAGAAGAGAAGGATCTACTAGATTAGGTGTAGACAATAGATGGGGAATTTTCCCTGCATTCGGAGTAGGAGTTGATTTAAATAAGTATTTGTCACTTAACAATGTAGACTTATTCAAAGTGAGATTGGGATATGGTGTGACAGGTTCACTTCCTGGACAGAATGGATTATCTCAAGAGATCAGAACTATTAATAACGGTGCTGATGGCTCAGTTACAACGACGTTGGCTAGAGCAGCAAATCCAGATTTGAAATGGGAAGAAAAGAATGAAACCAATCTGGGAGTTGAATTTGCATCAGGAAGGTTTGGAGCAACATTAGACATTTACAATAGAACGATAGAAGATTTCATATTAGAAAGAACAGTAGATGTAGCTGTATTTGGTGTAGATAGAAGAGTGGAAAATGCAGGGCAGTTATCTACAAATGGAATAGAATTATCATTAGAATACGATGTGACTAACGACCCTAGCTTCTCTTGGACTACGGGTATTGTGCTTTCTACTTACAAGACCACATTAGATGAATTCGTCTTAGATGCTCAAACAAGGGCAGGACTTGGAGCACCAGGACAAAACTCAACAGATGTAATCAGAGTGGCAGTAGGAGAAGAAATCGGAAACATATGGGGACCGGTTTTCCAAGGTGTAGATGATAGTGGCAATGCTATACTTGCTGATATTAATGGTGATGGACAGTTGAATACTGGACAAGCACAAGCACTAGATGAAAATGCAGATTTCCAAATTCTTGGAAATGGAATTCCTGATTTAGAATTAGGATGGACAAACCAAATTAGCATAGGTGATTGGACAATAAATGCATTCTTTAGAGGTGCTTTTGGCCATAGCCTTGTTAATACATTTAGAGCATTCTACGAGCCAATTATTGCATCACAGTCGTCTTATAACTATGTAAATACAAGTCTTAGAGAGCCTAATCTTTCTGAAGCAAGATTTAGTTCTTTGTATGTAGAAAAAGCTGATTTCTTCAAGTTAGATAACTTGACAATCGGAAGAACATTTACTTTGCCTGGCACAGCTGCGGAATCAATTGGACTTTCTTTGAACTTTAGAAACCCTATTGTTATTACAAGTTATACAGGTACTGATCCTGAACCATCATTGTCGGATTTTGGATCTGTTGGTAATGGAGATGTACAGAGTACTAATGCGGATGTTCTTTCACCAGGACTAGACAGACGAAACAACTATTTTTCATCTAGGTCAGTAACTCTAGGTGTAAACATTAATTTTTAAAAAAATAAATTTTATAGAAAATGATTAACAAAATATCACTTCTATTCACGTTTGTTTTCTCACTTCTACTGACTTTTTCTTGTACTGATTTAGAAGAAGATTTAGTAGGTGATATTACAAATGACATTTCCTTAGAAGGCATCGGTGGCGGTGGTTCCGGAGGAGGTGGAGGGGCACTTGCTGGTGCTTTTGGAAAATTGAGAGATGGCTCTGCTGGTCACTTTGGTCACTATTCTATCCAAGAATTACCTACTGATGAAATGGTAATTGGAGCTAAAGGTGGTGACTGGTTTGATGGTGGGATTCTTATACAATTACATCAGCATACATGGGATGCTACTAATGGTATGTTTAACAATAGTTGGAATCAGGCATATGGTGGTATCAACACTTGTAATGAGCTATTAGCTGGAGGACTTGATGCTAATGGAGAAGCACAAATAAGAGCTTTAAGAGCATATTTCTATTACAGATTAATGGATTTGTTTGGTAATGTAAAAATAATTACAACACCAGGCAGCGACGCTCCTCAATCTAATAGGGCGGCTGTATTCAGCTTTGTTGAAAGTGAGCTTTTAGCAGCTTTAGGAATAAGTGAAGTAAGTGCTTCTATGGATTTATCGAATAGTGCCCTTGGCACGGATAACAATGAGTACAGAATTAACCAATACGCTGCTCTTGGAATTTTGACTAAAGTATATTTAAATGCTGAAGTTTATGTAGGGACAGCCATGTATGATAAAGCTGATGCCGCAGCTTCATATATTATTGATAGCGGCGCTTATCAGCTTTGTGGAGATGGATGTACAGTAACTAACCAAGGTAAGAGGCCTGCAGTAGACAGCGATCCTACTTTACTAGAAGGTTATGCAGCAGTATTCGCATCTAATAATCAAGGCAATGTGGAAAACATATTTACAATTGAATATGACGAAGTAACTGCTGGAGGGATGAATTTTGCAATGATGAATCTTCATTACTCTTCTCAATTTACTTATAACTTTGATTCACAGCCTTGGAATGGTTATGCGACTTTAGAGGAGTTTTACAACTCTTATGATGCAGGAGATAAAAGAAGAGCAAATAACTTCTTAGTAGGACCTCAGACTGACTTTGGTGGCTCTGCAGTTTTGGATTTTGCAGCCGATGATGGAGATATTGTATTAAACTATACTCCACAGCTAAATGAACTTGCTCCAAATTATTTGAGAGAAGCAGGTGCAAGACCGTCTAAATTCTCATATAAGATATTAGGAAGGGCAGATATGGATAATGACTATCCTGTGATAAGATTAGGAGATGTATACTTAATGAGAGGAGAGGCAAGAGCAAGAGCAGCTGGTGATTGGAACCTTTCACTTCCTGATGTTAACTTACTTAGAGCCAGAGCAGGTGTTTCAGCTTATAGCTCTATTGACGCGACAGAGTTTTTAGCAGAGAGAGGTAGAGAAATGTTTGCTGAGTCAGTAAGACGAACTGATATGATCAGATTTGGTGAATTTAATGGAACATGGTGGGAGAAGCCGACTTCTCCAGATCACGTGAATATCTTTCCTATTCCATTTGATCAGATTCAAGCTAGTGCAGGATCACTTTCACAAAATCCTGGGTACTAAAATAGAATTCACAATCATTAATGACTTTATAAGGGTTGCCTTTCATTTGGGCAGCCCTTTTTTTTAGCTTAATAATGAGAACAACAACTTTAAAACATCTATTTCTAATATGTATTCTTTATTTCCTCTACGGGTGTGAAGATGAAAAAGACTACTTGTTTCTAGTTGTAAATGATTCGGGAATTGACTTTTCAAATGACCTAAATTATACACAAGAGTTAAATCCATACACTTATAGGAATTATTATAATGGAGCAGGCATAGGAGTAGCTGATTTCGACAATGATGGTTTAGAGGATATTTACTTTTCTGGAAACCAAGTTGATAATGCTTTATATCGAAATTTGGGAAACTTGAAATTCGAAAAAGTTGAATCAAGTCCAATTTTAAACTGTACAGGAAGTTGGAGTACAGGTGTAAGTATCGTGGATATAAATCAAGATGGCCTTAAAGATATCTATGTATGCAAAGCTGGGCCGCCAGAAGGCCCTCGGCGCTATAACGAACTCTTTATAAATAATGGAAATTTTGAATTCACTGAAAGTGCGGAGAAGTATGGATTAAGGATCAAAGGGTTTTCAATTCATGCCACCTTTTTTGACTTTGATAAAGATGGAGATCTTGATTGTTATCTACTGAACAATTCACTTCGATCCGTAGGTGGATATAACCTTCAAATAGGGCTAAGAGATAAAAGCTCGACTCAAGGAAACATGCTCCTTGTAAATGAAGACGGAGTGTATAAAAACCATTCTGAGGAGTTGGGAATATATACAAGTGATATTGGTTTTGGCCTTGGTGTTAATACAAGTGATTTGAATGGAGATGGATGGGTCGATATCTATGTTGCTAATGACTTTTTTGAAAAAGATTATTTCTATCTTAATGATGAGGGTAAGGGTTTCATGGAGGTGGGAGACTCATATTTTAGTTGTTTCTCGTTAGGATCAATGGGAGTTGATGCAGCCGACATTGATAATGATGGCGACTGTGATATTATTGTGGCTGAGATGATGCCTAGTACTCTTGAAAGGAAAAAAACTAAAGCAACTTATGAAAACTGGGATAAATACCAGAAATCAGTAAAAAGTGGATACGCTCATCAGCTACCTAGAAATATGCTTCATATAAATAATGGTGGATATTTTTCTGATGTGAGTAGGATGAAAGGTGTTGATGCCACAGAGTGGAGTTGGGCCCCACTTATATTTGATATGAATAATGATGGCCTTAAAGATATATTTATCAGTAATGGAGTAGGTAAGGACCTTTTGGACAGAGATTACCTTTCTTTTATGGCTGATGAACAACGTCTACAAGAGCTAGTTAAAAATAGAGACCAAGAATCGCTAAAAAATCTTATTGACATCATGCCTTCAGGTAAGGTGCAAAACTCATTTTTCACTCAGGATGATAAGTTTATTTTTAGCGACAAGTCAGAGACTTTGACAAATATGAAGTCAAGCATTAGCAACGGAAGCACTTTAAGTGATTTAGATAATGATGGAGATTTAGATATTATCATTTCTAATATCAATGACAAAGCTGTAATTCTGGAAAATGCTGCTACTAATAATTTTGTAAATCTTGTTTTAATTGGTGACCGAGATAATATAAATGCTATTGGAGCTGAGGCAGAAGTGAAGAACAAAGACCTCTCATTTCATGCGACTAACAATCCCTATAGAGGATTCCAAAGTACTATAACTTCAAAATTGACCATAGGTTTAGGATCGGCAGAAAATGTTGATAAAGTCCTTATAAAGTGGACAGATGGGTCAAAAGAAAGATTTGAAAATATTCGAATAAACAAATCAAATGAAATAATTAAGGGAAATGGAATAGTATTGAGTGAAGAATTCAAAGAAATGAATGCGCTAAATATTAGACCTATTGATTCACTTGCTTATCAATATCCAATTCGCCCATTCAATGAATTCAATAAAGAGAAACTACTTCCATCAATGCTTCCTTCTAATTCTCCTGTAGTTTCAAAATATTTGGAACACAAAGGCTCACCGTCTTTGTTTTATGGTGGAAGTCAAAACTTTGGAGTCCGGAATGTCTTATCGTCTTCAGGATTAATGGATTCTTTATCTTTTATATCATCTTTCAGGTCTCATGTGACCCATATACTTCCGTTTGATTCTGACAATGATGGAGATTTAGACGTTTATATGGCTCATGGTTCAAGAGTGTTTACTCCTTATTCTACGGAACTGGATGATGTTATTTACGAGAATGTCGGAGATGACGTTTATGAGTTGAAGAAAGATGCAATTGTTTTCGATGATAGAATTGTCACAGGAGCAATAGCTGCTAATGATATGAATAATGATGGGCTAGTTGATTTGATAGTAGGTGAGAGAATTCGAGATGATACTTACGGCCTGAGTACTAGAATATTTTACTATAGTAATTTGGGGAATAGTCAATTTAAGTTAACGGATACAGAAGAGAACAATTTGTCTTTGGGCATGATCTCTGATATTGAAATTAATGATATAGATGGAGATTCAAAACCAGAAATTATAGTAACTGGAGAATGGATGGGAATTAGGTTATTTAGGATTGAAAATGAGAAACTTGTTGATGTATCAATTGAAAGCGAGATTTTATCTTCTTCTGGATTTTGGAGAGATATCCATATAGTTGACATTGACAATGATGGAGATCTAGATATTCTCGGAGCAAATCAAGGATTAAATTCTTTTATCAGTAGAAATCTAAAACTCTATGTTTCAGATTTTGATGATAATGGTAGAAGCGAACAAATTCATGCTTTGAGTATAAATGGGAAAGATTATCCAATTCATGATTTTGATGAGATCATGTCTCAGTTGCCAAAATTGAGATCAAAAGTGCCTAATTATAGTGCATACTCAACTTCCTCTATGGATGATCTTTTCGATCAAAAATTATTGGATAAAATAGAAGTAAAAACATTAGATGAGTTAAGAAGTGGTGTATTTATTAATGACTCTTTTGGTTTTAGATTCATTCCTTTCCCTGCAGAAGTTCAACAGTCATCAATGCATGCCATTGAGGTTGATGACATTAATAATGATGGATTATTGGATGTTTTAATAGGGGGAAATCACTTTTTATACAAACCTCAATTTGGAAAGGACGATGCTTCTCAGGGGCATGTCATACTTGGAAGGAAAGGAGAGTCGGGATATGAGTTTGGTGATGTAGAATCATTGAATATAACTGGAGAAATAAGGTTTATCCAGAAAGTGGATGACCATGATTTCCTCATAGGTGTAAATGGTGAAAATTTGATAAAATATAGAATAAGGTATGAATAGGACCTGGGTCGTCATAATGTTCATTATTACAATATTATTTGTTTCGTGCAAGTCGGATTATGAAAAGCTAGTCAAATCTGAATTGGCAACAGGAGAGGTATATGAAGATTTGATATTTGATATGAAGATGGGGCAAACACAAAAGGAATTTTTTGCTATTTGTTGGGATCTAAATAAAAGGAAAGTAATAAGCCAAGGGCCAAAAAATGAATATGTACGATATGAAATGGAACCAAACGAGATTCCAAATGAACCAGAGAGGGTTGAAATGCTTTTCTATGGATTATTTGATGAACAAAAAGTGATGAGGGGATTCAGAAAGAGATTTTCCTATTTAGGATGGTCACTATGGAACGAGGAATTCCATTCTGACAAGTTAGCTGAAAAGCTCAAAGGTTACTATTTGAAAAATTATGGGGGAAATGACTTTATGGAAATAGATGAGGGATTAGAACAAATAAAAACCTATGTAAAAGTGGATGGCAATAGGCAAATTTTGATATACCCTTTTGATTCTAAAGATGTAGTGGTGAAAATAGAAGACAATCGATATAAATTGAGTAAATGAGAACAGGACTACTCCTATTATTGATCAGTTTTTTGTCATTAATTTCATGTAAAAATGAAGTAGTAGATCAACCCTTGTTTCAGTTACTAGACAATGAAAATATAGGAATAGACTTTATTAATGAATTAGAGTACGATCAAGATTTCAATGTATACAAATATCGAAATTATTATAACGGAGGTGGAGTAGCTCTAGGAGATGTCAATAATGATGGTCTTACGGATATTTACTTCACATCAAACCTGAAGGAAAATAAATTGTATATCAATCTTGGAAACAATAGATTCTCGGATATCACTAGTTCATCGGGAGTAGGAGGCTCCCATTCTTGGTCCACTGGAGTTACTATGGTGGATATTAATGCTGATAACTACCTTGATATATATGTTTGTAATTCTGGTGACATAAAAGGTGACAATAAAGAGAATGAACTTTTCATAAATAACGGCGATCTGACTTTCACTGAATCAGGTGAAGAATATGGACTGAATGACGATGGGTTTTCTACCCACGCTTCTTTTTTTGATTATGATAAAGATGGAGATCTAGATGTTTATCTTCTGAACAATTCTTATCAAGCCATTGGAAGCTTTAATTTGCGGACTGATGAGCGCCCAAACCGGGATAAAAAAGGTGGAGATAAATTTCTTAGAAATGATGAAAGAGAATTTATTGATGTTAGTGAGGATGCTGGTATTTATGGTAGTGTTATAGGATTTGGGTTAGGAATAACTGTTGGAGATGTAAACAATGACAGTTGGGAGGATATTTACGTTTCCAACGATTTTTTTGAAAGAGATTATTTGTATTTGAATCAACAAGATGGCACTTTTTCTGAAGTTCTTACAGAGCAAATGACATCAATCAGTGGTGCGAGTATGGGAGCGGATATGGCTGATATTGACAATGACGGGAATGCCGATATTTTTGTCACTGAGATGTTGCCTTCTGATCCTCATAGATTAAAAACTGTCACTACTTTCGAAGATTGGAATAAGTATCAATACAATGTAAAAAATGGATATCACCATCAATTTACGAGGAACACCTTACAATATAATAATGGTGATGGTTCATTTAGCGAGGTGGGTAGATATGCGGGTGTAGAAGCTAGTGATTGGAGTTGGGGAGCATTGTTTTTTGATATGGATAATGATGGATTAAGAGATCTCTTTATTGCGAATGGAATATATCAAGACTTAACTAATCAGGATTATCTCCAATACGTAGCTAATGAAAAAGTAATTAAGTCTATCATCAATGATGATGGCGTGAATTATAAAGAACTTATTGATATTATCCCTTCTAATCCTATTCCCAATCACTTTTATATCAATAAAGATCACCTTTCTTTTGTTCGCGCACATCAAAATGTTCTGGATATTCCTAGCTTTTCAAATGGAGCGGCTTATGGTGATTTAGATAATGATGGCGACCTTGATCTTGTGGTTAACAATGTAAACATGCCTCCTTTTATATATGAAAATCAATCTAACCTTAATGAAACAAACAGGTTTATAAGTATTGCGCTGAAGGGGATTGAAGAAAATACCAATGCCATAGGAAGTAAAGTACGAATTATATCTAATAATGGATTGAGCATTGAACAACAGGTTCAATCAGCCAGAGGTTTTCAATCTAGTATGGATCAAAAAGTCGTGATTGGAGTTGGAAACACCGAAACTGTGGACATCGAAGTCAATTGGCCAAATCTCACAAAACAAATATTAAATGGTGTCAGCACCAATCAAAATTTAGTGATTGAGCAAAAGGACGATGCGATAGCAGTAGCCAATAAAATGAACAGTATAGACTCAATGATTTTTACAGCGATTACGCCCTTTGCTCATGTTCATAAAGAAAATAATTACAGTGACTTTAATAGAGAGCGATTGATATATCATATGAAAAGCAATCTTTCTCCTCATATGGCATTAGGAGATTTAGACCTGAATGGTTTTGAGGACGTGGTTATCACAGGATCTAAAGGGTATCCCACTAGTATATATTTTCAAGATTCAAAGGGATATAATGAGGCTATTTCATTAGGAAATCAATTGAACTTAGAGCAAGAACATTCTGATTTATTGCTTTTTGATGCAAATGGAGATGGGTTTTTGGATATTTATATGGCTAGTGGGGGTGTTGATGTTAGCCCATTTTCGCCGTATTTATTTGATGAGTTGTGGATAAATGATGGTAGAGGAAAATTTTCAATTTCAGAACAGAAATTACCAAATTCCTCTGATAATATAAGTTCTTCTGTTGTGATTGGTGATGACTTTGACGGCGATGGAGATATTGATTTGTTTGTAGGAGAAAGAGTGAAAATCGGAAAGTATGGAGCTCCATGCAGTGGTTATGTTTTACAAAATGATGGCGAAGGAATTTTTACTGATGTCACTACAGAAAAAGCACCATTCGTTAAAGATATTGGAATGATCAATGATGCCACATTTGTAGATTTAGATGGAAATGGCAATAAAGAAATTATTATTGTTGGTGAGTTCATGCCTGTAATGGTAATGGAATGGGATGGCGGAAAATTTGTGAAAAAAGAAATTGAAATTTTGACTTCATCATCAGGATGGTACAATGTGGTTCATGCATCTGATGTAAATAGTGACGGCTTACCTGATATCCTCTTAGGTAATCATGGAACAAATAGCAGGTTTGAGGCTTCAAGAGACCAACCTCTAAAAATGTATTTTAATGACTACGATAAAAATGGCTTTCCTGAAGGAATTCTGACTCAGTCTGGAACAGATGGAAAAGATTATCCATTCACACTAAGGCACAATCTACTGGATCAATTAAAATACTTGAAGAAAAAGTTTCCTGATTTTAAATCATATCAGTCTGCTGATATTCACACTATTTTTACAGAAGATGAGTTAAATGGAACCAAAGTATTAGAGACGACTGAATTGGAAACACAGTTTTTTATAAACAAAGGCAACTATAATTTTGAAATGGTTTTATTACCGAAAGAAGCTCAGTTTGCACCGATTTTTGCTGTTGCATCTGATGATTTTGACAATGATGGAGATATTGATATTGTGCTAGGAGGAAACCAATATCATGTTCTACCAGAAGCTGGCATCTATGATGCTAGTTATGGAGTATTTCTTGAAAATGAAAACAATTCTTCTTTCAATTATCGACCTCCATCGATAATCGGATTACGTCTAGAAGGACAGGTCCGAGATGTAATTAGTTCGAGTGGTGAACTTTTCGTTGCCAGAAATAATGAAGGTGTTCTCATTTATAAATATTAGCATTCTGTGAAAGAGATTATTTGTAGTCTAATTTTAATTTTTTTTTGGACATCATGTTCACAAGACCCAGAGTCTTTAGAAAACAATAAAGGCAAAGGATTTAGAGAAGTAAACACGCATGAAGCAGGTATAGACTTTAGAAATGATCTCAAATATTCAGCAGAACATAACATAATCGAATACTTATATTTTAATAATGGTGGGGGTGTGGGTATAGGAGATATCGATAATGATGGATTAGAAGATGTGTTGCTAACTGCAAACCAAAAACCAGATCAACTCTATAAGAATTTAGGAAACCTTCAGTTTGAAAATATCACAGAATACTCAAATATATCTCAGATCCCCAGCTGGTCTACTGGGGTGGCTATTGACGATGTAAATGGTGATGGATGGAATGACATTTATGTGTGCAAGGTTAGCGAAATGAGTTCTGTAGAAGTTCATAATGAACTTTATATAAATCAGAAAGATGGAACATTCAAAGAAATGGCTCAGGAGTATGGGTTAGACTTTAAGGGATATTCTACCCAAGCTTCATTTTTTGATTATGATAAAGATGGAGATTTAGATATGTATCTTTTAAATCACTCAGTCCATAGTACCAAAAGCTACGGTTCCATAGAAAAAAGAGAAGAAAAAGACGAAGTATCTGGAGATCGTATTTATGAGAATAGGATAAATGAGAAGGAAGGAAGATTTATAGATAATACATCAAAGTCTGAAATATATAGTAGTGCACTTGGCTATGGATTGGGCTTAGTAACTAGTGATTTAAATAATGATGGGTGGGTTGATATTTATGTGGGGAATGATTTTCATGAAAATGACTATATCTATATTAATAATAGAGATGGAACATTTACAGAAGACATAAAAGGCTATATAACCCATTCATCTCAATTCACTATGGGGGTGGATGCAGCAGATATTAATGGAGACGGATTCATTGATATTTTCACTACTGATATGATGCCTTATTCTTCTGATATATTAATGAAGTCAGGAGGAAATGATACAGAACAAATTGTAAAAATCAAAAAGGACTTTGGGTATCACACCCAGTATTCACGAAACATGATGCAATTGAAAGATAAATGGAATGGCTTCTCTGAACAAGCATTCATTTCTGAAACTTATGCATCAGATTGGAGCTGGTCAGTTCTCTTACAAGACTTTAACAATAATGGAAATACTGATATCTACATTTCCAATGGTATCGTGAATAGACCTAATGACCTGGACTATATACAATACATCAACACACCTGCCAATAGGCAAAACGAAAATGAATCAACAGCCGAATTCAATCAAAGATTGATTAATAAAATGCCAACTTTAAAACTTCGAAATGTCCTATTTACACAAAATAATGACCTCAAATTTTCAGCTATTCATGAATCAAGTATAGGTAAACCTAATTATTCTAATGGGTCTGCTTACGCTGATTTGGATATGGATGGAGACTTAGATATCATCAGTAATAATGTGAACGGTCCAATTAGCCTATTAGAAAACTTAACGGTTAATTCTCATTTTGTTTCTTTTGATTTATCTGGTGATAAACATGCCGTTGTTGAAGTTTTTACTAGAGATAAGGTTCAGAAGAAAGAGTATACTACCGCTAGAGGATATCAATCATCATCTACACATTATTTGCATTTTGGGTTAGGAAGTGAAGTAGAAATTATTGACTCTATATTGATAAAATGGTCTGATGGTAGTGTTCAAGTAGAGAAAAAGGTCCCAATGAATAAACATGTCATTCTTGAAAAGAAAAGATCTGAAGCTTGGACTGGTGGTGAAACAAAAGGATCTTTTGCATTAAGCATTTTACCAATTGAACATAAAGAAAATGATTATGACGATATAGATCATGAACCACTATTACTTTATAAGTTTTCCAAAGAGGGTCCAGCAACAATTTATGAAGATTTTGATAAAGACGGGTTTAAGGATCTTCTAATAGGAGGAGCAAAAAATGATCCTATTTCATATTATAGGGGTGGTGAAACTGTGCCATTTACAAAAACGAATGTACCTGTTTTTGTTGCTGACTCCAGATACGAAGACGTAAATGCAGCCATTATAGATTTCAACAATGATGGATACAAAGACATATACGTAGTAAGTGGGGGAAATGAGTACAATGAATTGGATAAGAACCTTGAGGACCGGCTTTACATCAATGATCAAAAAGGGAGTTTTTTTAGACTAGAAATTTCACTGCCACACACTAATGGATCATGTGTGGCTGTCTCAGATTTTGATGGCGATGGTTTTGAAGATTTCTTTGTAGGATCCCGAAATGTACCTGGAGCATTTGGTTTGTCTCCTGTAAGCTTTATCATTAAAAATGTAAATGGTCAGAGGTTAGAAATTGTTGAAAGAGGCAGATATGGAATGGTGAGCGAGGCGCAGTGGATCGATATCAATGATAATGGATCTGAAGAACTAATCCTTGTTGGTGATTGGATGCCTGTTAAAATTCTTTCATATAACGGGGACAGTAGCTTTAATGATATTGCTTCTTTGATCGGTATTCCAGATGTTCGAGGATTATTTAGATGCGTAGAAACTGGAGACTTTAACAAGGACGGCTACCCAGATTTAGCCTTAGGGAATATTGGTCTTAACACATCTCTTAAAATTGGAGAGAAAGGTAAAATCAACCTTTATTTATCTGATTTTGATAACAATTCATTTATTGACCCAATAGTCTTCAGTAATTTTTTTGGAATTAATATTCCATTTGCTGATAAGGTTTCATTACAAAGGCAGATTCCATCTATAAAAAAGACTTTCCCATCCTTTCAAAAATTTGGTCAAATTTCATCAATAGATGATATTAGACTAGAGGATGAGATAATGGAGACAAAGTACATTAACACTCTTTCTTCAATAGTGGTTTTATCGCATGAAAATGGATATATAATTAAATCATTGCCTAGAGAATGCCAAATCAGTAATATTCAAGATTTTTCTTGGGTACAAAATTCGTATGGTACTGGGGAATTGTTCTACGTGGGTAACAATAGAAGTAACAGCCATGTTCTAAGCCAAACTTTGGCCTCAAGAGGTGGTGTTTTATCAGGTTTTGATAATAAAGAGATAGAATTCTTATCTCATGAATCACTTCCACTTCCTCAAGGAATTGTTTCTCGAAAAATATTTAGTGTAAATAGCGACAAGTTTCTTGTAATCAATAATAGTGCTGTCCAATATCAGATACAGAGGAAGTAGTCCTAAACCTTAGGTTTTTGCCAACCATGATGATAGTCATTGGTCATTAGAGCATTTGCTTCTTTATCATCCCCAAAATTCGATGTGTCTGAATTCCAATAAATTTTTCTGCCGGTGTGATATGCTATGTTACCCATCATCGCATTGACAGCTGCAACGCTACCTGAAACCAAAGGGGTATTTAGGATAGAAGGATCTTTTTTATCTATAGCCTCAATAAAATTTTCCCAGTGTAGGGCGAGATAGTTCAAATCCTGAGGTTTGTCAAATTTGGCGATAGATTCCATTTTTGGTTGACCAAGATCACTATATGACTTATGAGTGCTTTCTACATAAACTTCATATCCCCCTCGATTTACGACCAGAGTTCCATTGTTCCCAATAAAAGCTATTCCTTCTGTACGCCCATATGGGCCTCCATCTATTCCTGTGGCGTGCTCCCAAAGCATATTAAAATTGTCATACTCAAAAATGGCTTGTAATGTATCTGGAGTTTCTGAAGCATCATCAGGATAAGCCAGTTTGCCACCAGAAGCCATTACAGATTTGGGTGCATTTGCCTTCATGGCGTAAAGGGCTATATCTATTTCATGTACTCCCCAGTCAGTCATAAGGCCACCTGCATAGTCCCAGAACCACCTAAAATTGAAATGAAATCTGTTTTTATTAAAAGGTCTATCAGGTGCAGGACCGAGCCACATTTTATAGTCTACACCTTCAGGGGCCTTCTCATCTGGATAACTGTCTACGGGTTCCATCCACCCTTGATATGCCCATGTTTTTACGAGCCTGATTTGTCCTAAGACTTCACTTTGTACTATATCGATAGCTTTTCTATAGTGAGGCCCACTTCGTTGCCATTGGCCTACCTGAACCATTAGATCAGGTCTTTTTGATGCAGCCTTTATCATAAGATTACATTCTTCTATAGTAAGCGCAATTGGCTTTTCTACATAGACGTGTTTGCCTGCATCTATAGCGTCACAAAACATTTTACAATGCCAGTGATCTGGTGTTCCAATGATTACAATGTCTATTTCATTGTCAGAAAGTATATCTCTATAATCAGAGTATGTTTTCAGTTTTTTGAAATTGTCTTTATAGTGTTCTGCGCTTCTTTCTTTAATCACATTCTGATCCACATCACAGATTGCTACAAGTTCTACATTCTTAACTTTAATAGCATTTTTGGCATTTCCCCATCCCATTCCTTTTGCCCCAATAAGACCTACTCTTAATATGCGGTCATTAACTCTAATAAATGGTTTTGTTATTGCACTTGGAATAAAAAGTCCACCTCCAAGTAATGCAGTGTTTTTTACAAATTCTCTTCTTTCGTTTAAAACCATAACCTATTTATTTTGGATGGAGAAAATACGACTTTTTGAATACTTTTCTAGCTAAAAAAAGCATCTTCGAAATGAGTAAGCTTAGGCGGATGTTTACTATTCATGAGCACTGAAATCACATCAAACCTTATTTCCCAAGTATGATTGATAGCAAACATATAGGCATTAGCAGCTCCAAACATTAAGCTTCTTTTTGCTGAAGAGACAAAGTCCTCTGGCATACCAAATTTCAGGGTGCTTCTTGTTTTTACCTCTACAAAAATTAGAACACCATTTTTCTCACATATGATGTCTATTTCTGCTTTTTTATATCTCCAATTTTTTTCTAAAATTCTATAACTCTTTTTTAAAAGTAGCTCACAAGCTATTTCTTCACCTTTTCGTCCCAGTTCGTTATGATCTGACATTATTTGTAAGTAGTGATGCCTTAATTTAATACAATGGCACTGCTTTATCAACATACTGTATTATAAGGTGAAAAGAAATCAATTCTGGCCTTTCTTTTTATATCATATTTGCGACTTGAATAGTCACATATTAGAGATTATTCTATATTGAGAATAACTTAGTAGAAAGCAAAAATTATGATGGATCAACTTATTGCCAGGTTCCCTGAGCAGCTAGAAGAAGCACTACAAATTGCGGATAAAGCGAAAATAACTTCTCACGACCATAAAATCCATAAAGTATACGTTGCTGGGTTGGGAGGTTCTGGAATAGGAGCGGACTTTGTATCTGAATTCATCAGAGATGAATGTAAAATACCCTATACCGTAGGTAAAGGGTATAGCATTCCAGCATACGTTGATCAAAATACATTAGCCATTGCATCATCCTATTCTGGAAATACTGAAGAAACCCTTTATTCTTTTGAGCAAATAGAAAAAAGTGGAGCTAAGATTGTTGTTATATCATCGGGGGGAAAACTAATTGAAATTGCAAAAGAAGAGGGTTATGATTTTGTTCAAGTACCAGGAGACTGGCCTTCCCCCAGGGCATGCTTAGGGTTTTCACTTGTTCAGCAATTGGGCGTCATGTTCAAAATGGGACTTATTTCTGATGAAAGCCTAAAAAGTATAAAAAGCTCAATAACTCTTATTGAATCCAAGTCAGAAGCTATAAAAACAGAAGCTAAGGAGATAGCTGATAAATTGTTCAATAAGCTCCCGATCATTTATACAACTGATAGAATGTCATCAGTGGCTGTTCGACTTAGACAACAAATTAATGAAAACTCAAAAGCTCTATGCTGGCATCATGTCATACCTGAAATGAACCATAATGAATTAGTAGGGTGGAGAGATAAGAATCAAGACCTAGCCGTGATTTATCTCAGAAATGATGATGATTTTAAAAGGAATAATGTAAGAATAGAGATCAATCAACAGATACTTTCTAAATATACAGACACAATTATCAATGTTTATTCTAAAGGAAATGACCTTATAGAAAAAGCAATGTATTTGGTTTATTTAGGAGATTGGGTTTCGTGGTATCTTTCTCAATTAAGAGGAATGGATTCTATCGAAGTAGATGTAATAGACTTCTTAAAAGGAGAACTAGCCAAGGTTTAAAATAGAGCAGCAAATACTGCTAAGATTTGGGAAAAAGTAAACCTCCTGGATTTAGCATCTTTTCGGTAACTATAGTTTTTTCACACAGTTTAGAAGCCCAGGAGGTTTATGATCGTTTCATACTCGCATAAAACGATTAGCTTCTTAATTTCGCTGCCTATTTGGTAATTTTCAGAACTTAATGGCCCTAAGAAAAACAATAAAAAAAGGTCATTTGATCTCTAAAATAACCTTTATATTTTAGGATAATAATTTTCCTCTTAATAAATTGAGTTTGAATAGTTCAGTTAAATGAACAATCTAAAAAACATCGATTTAATGGATGCTCTTTTGCTTAATATGAATGAAGTTTGACACCACTTTCTTCCATCGATTTTCTGATGTTGATAAGTGCATACCTCATTCTTCCAAGAGCCGTATTTATACTTACTCTTGTTAGAGCTGCTATTTCTTTAAAACTCATGTCAGCATAATGTCTTAAAATAACTACTTCTCTTTGCTCTGGGGGTAGTTGGTCTACAAGGTTTCTTATAGCTGTATACGTCTGATCTTTGATGATAGTTGTCTCCATATTGTCATCCTTGACCTCTAAAACATCAAAGATGTCAAATGTCTCAGAAGGAGAAACTTTAGTTCTTCTTTTTGATCTTCTAAAGTAATCTACACAAAGGTTATATGAGATTCGCATAGCCCATTGAAGGAATTTACCTTCATGATTATACTTTCCTCTGCGCAGAGTATCAATAATTTTTATGAAAACTTCTTGAAAGATGTCTTTTGCGAGATCATGATCTTTTACAAATAAATAAATTGAAGTGTATATTTTATTCTTGTGACGAGTAAGCAATACTTCGAAAGCTTTCTCATTACCTTTTAAATAACCGTTGATAAGATCCTTCTCTGAAAGGGATTGAACATTCATACTCTAAAGCATTTTAGATTGACTAAATAATATTTGCTATAAATTTTAAGAGTAGATGTTCAGACTATAGGCAATCTATATTTTAATTACGACAAAAATATGAAAAGAATCTCTAATGTCAAAAGACATAGAGCAAATAAAAAGGAGATTTTCTATTATATCAACCCTAAGTATATATTTTCTTTTTTTTTTTAACTAATTAGCAAAATTCCGATATGTTCGAAATTCATATCATGAGTCCTTTGTTTACGGTACATTTGGAATTTTTTAGAGAGAAATTGTGAAGGAAATAGATACACGGAAAATTATTCACATTAAGGGTGCAAGATCTAATAATCTTAAGAATATTGAATTATTAATACCCAAAAAACAACTGATAGTTGTTACTGGTGTGTCAGGATCAGGTAAATCTTCCTTAATTATGGATACCCTTTATGCTGAAGGACAACGGCGTTATGTAGAAAGCCTTTCTTCGTATGCAAGACAGTTTCTTAACCGGATGAAAAAGCCAGAAATTGATTTTATAAAAGGGATTGCTCCAGCTATAGCTATAGAGCAAAAAGTTACCACTGGAAATAATAGGTCTACAGTAGGTTCTATGACTGAAGTCTACGATTATATGAGATTACTTTATGCTACTACAGGCCGTACTTATAGCCCTGTTTCTGGGGATTTAGTAAGAAAGCATCATGTGAGTGATGTAACAGATTTTATTTCTGGACATCAAGGTAAGAGAGCTCAACTTTTTGCGCCATTTGTAAAAAGATATCATGATAGATTGCTTAAAAAGCAATTGGAGTTATTACTTCAAAAAGGGTACACTCGTGTCCAACGGGATGGTGAATTAGTGCAAATAGAAGATATCCTTGACTCAAAGGCGGCCATACTTAAAATGACATTAGGAGATGTAGCTGATCATTTAAAAATTCTCATTGATCGATTCAGTATTAATGATGATAAGGAAAATCAAAAGCGAATTGCAGATAGTATAAATACTGCATTCTATGAAGGCGAAGGTGAGTGTACAATTGAGATAGTGGAAGCTGAAACTAGAAGTTTCAATAATAGATTTGAAATGGATGGCATCACATTTTTAGAACCTGTCAACCAACTTTTTAATTACAATAACCCTTATGGTGCATGTCCAAAATGTGAAGGCTATGGAAAAGTCCTGGGCATAGATCCTAAAAAAGTAATTCCGGATGAATCGGCTTCTGTTTATGATGGAGCTATAGTATGTTGGAGAGGTGAAAAGAATAGCTGGTTTCAAAAACAATTGATCAATGCGGCACATCACTTTGATTTTCCTGTACACAAGCCAATAGAAGACTTCACAAAAGAGGAATACGAATTACTCTGGACTGGAAATTCACATTTTGATGGAATTAATGATTTTTTCAAGGAATTAGAACAAAAGACTTACAAAATTCAGAATAGGGTGATGTTGGCTCGATATAGAGGTAGAACAGTCTGTGGAGAATGCAAAGGAGGAAGATTAAGAAAGGAATCATCTTATGTAAAAATTGCTGAAAAAAGTATAACAGATCTAATCAATCTACCGATAGAAGATCTCAAAGAATTTTTTGAAAATATAAACCTAGATGATTATCAGAGTCAAGTAGCTGATAGATTGCTCACAGAGATTAATGCAAGACTCGGTGTGATGTGTGACATAGGATTAGGATATCTAACTTTGGATAGAATTAGTAACACATTAAGCGGTGGAGAAACACAACGAATCAACATTACCAGAACATTAGGTAGCAATTTGACAAGTTCGCTTTATATTCTTGATGAACCTAGTATAGGTCTACATCCAAAGGATACAAGTAAGCTTGTTGAGGTTCTTAAAAATCTCAGAGACCTAGGAAACACAGTTATTGTAGTAGAGCACGAAGAAGAAATTATCAGAAATGCAGATCACATTATTGATATAGGCCCGAAAGCTGGTATTCATGGAGGATACGTGGTATACAATGGACCTTTCAAAAAGTTGATATCTTTAAAAAAGAGCCTCACTAAAGAATATCTGAGTGGAGAAAGAAGAGTGGGTGTAGATCGTATGAAAAGAGAAAAATTTACCAACAAAATTGAGATTAAAGGAGCTCGTCAGCACAATCTTAAAAATATTGACGTAACCATCCCATTAAATGCTATATCAGTTATTTCCGGAGTGTCTGGTTCAGGTAAAACAACTCTAGTAAAAAAAATCCTATATCCTGCTCTCCAACATGCAATTGGTGAAATTACCACAACAAAATTGGGTTTATATAAAGATCTAGTAGGAGACCTTACTCTTATCAAAGCTGTAGAATTGATAAGTCAGAGTCCTATTGGAAAGTCATCAAGAAGCAATCCAGCGACTTATACCAAAGCATATGATGGTATCAGAAAGCTAATGGCTGCTCAACAATCTTCTAAGATCAAAGGATATGAAGCGAAGCATTTTTCATTTAATGTAGATGCAGGTAGATGTGAAAACTGTAAAGGTGAAGGAGAGATTACTATAGAGATGCAATTTTTAGCTGATGTAAAGTTACAATGCGAGGATTGTAAAGGTAAAAGATTTAAGCAGGAAGTATTAGATGTTAAGTATCAAGGAAAGAACATCCATGATATACTAGAAATGAGTATTGAAGAGGCATTGGAATTTTTTCAAGATCAAAAAGAAATCTACAAAAGAATAAAACCACTAGATGATGTGGGACTTGGGTATGTCAAGTTAGGACAATCTTCGAGTACGCTATCAGGAGGAGAAGCTCAACGTGTAAAATTAGCGTCATTTTTAATTTTGGAAAAAAGAGCCCCTCATACATTTTTCATATTTGATGAACCGACAACAGGGTTACACTTTGATGATATCAATAAGTTACTTATGGCTATGAACCAGTTAGTGGATTCAGGTCATACTGTTTTAATTGTAGAGCATAATTTGGATGTTATTTCATCTGCAGATTGGGTAGTTGATTTAGGCCCTCTCGGTGGTGGTAAAGGAGGTGAATTATTGTTTCAAGGTAAGCCCATTGAATTGAGAAAAGTCAAAAGGTCATATACAGGAAAATTTCTTGAGGAAAAACTAAACTAGACAGATTGGCTCATGCCAAAGTTGCTAGTTTCTTATAAAAATTACACGATTAAAGTCTTTTTGTGACCTCTGGAACTTTTTTGGCAAAAAAATTGTCCTAATAATCAATAAGACTGAAGGCTATGAGTAATTCTACTAAAATCACAAAAAGATACAGCGATGAAGAACTTGCTGAATTTGAACAACTAATCCATGAAAAAATATCCCAAGCTCAAGAGCAATTAGAATATTACCTAAACCAAATCAAGGCTATGGGTGCTAATAATGATTCTAAGTTAAAAGGCTTGGATGATGGTACCTCAACTGTGGAAAGTGAAAGAATATCTACCATGGCCAGTAGACAAAGGAAGTTAATACACCATCTTGAAAATGCTAGTCTCCGTATTAAAAACAAGGTCTATGGCGTATGCAGAGACTCAGGTGAGTTAATCTCTAAAGAACGTCTACGTGCTGTACCTCATGCCACATTAAGCATAAAAGCAAAAGAAGCTAGAGCTTAGTTAAATTCGTTCTCAGATATATTCTATCTAGTCTTTTACATACTTTTGCTTCAAATTATAGAGATTTGAAGCGGACCTATCTTGTGTTTTTAGTTCTATTATCAGTATTAGTAATAGATCAAGCTCTTAAAATATACATCAAAACTAATTTTCACTATGGTGAAAGTTATAAAATTGCTGGTCAGGATTGGGCTCAGCTACATTTTATTGAGAATGAGGGAATGGCTTTTGGTATCACCTTTGGTAATAAATGCATTGGTGTAAGAGGAGACGATGGGAATTGTAAGGGTATTATTTTAAGCCCAAGAGGTGGAAAGATTCTCTTAAGTATATTTCGCCTAGTAATGGTCGGCTTTTTAATCTATTTATTAATGGATTTAATAAGAGCAAAAGAGCCCAAAGGGCTAATTGTAGCATTTTCTATGATTTTGGCTGGGGCTATCGGGAATATAATTGATAGCGCTATTTATGGAGTTATATTTTCTAATTCGCCAATACATACAAATGTAGTATCTGAGATGTTTCCTGATGCAGGAGGGTATTCGGATTTTTTATTCGGAAGAGTAGTAGATATGTTTTACTTTCCATTGGTTGATACTACTTTGCCCCAATGGTTACCATTCTTTGGAGGTGATAGTTTCGAATTCTTCAGACCTGTATTTAACGTTGCTGATTCTTCAATAACCGTTGGAGTACTTATGATCATATTATTCTATCATAATTTCCTGTTCAAACCCACAAAAAAGGAAGAAGTAGAAATAAAAGAATTGCCAAAAGTAGAATCAGACCCTATTAGTTAGTTCTTTTTCTTTAGCTAAAAAGTTATTGAGAGCTGTTTCAGCTTTGGTTACTACATCATACTTGATCTTGTAGACTACCATTTTGCCTTCTCTTTCGCATTGCACAACATCAGCTAACCTTAGAACTCTTAAATGCTGGGAAGTGATAGATTGCTCAATATTCAGTGACCTGTAAATCTTATTCACATTAGTCTCACCTTCATCGTCAATATACTCCAATATGCGCAACCTCAAAGGGTGTGCAAGTGCGCGCATTAGATCACAAGAATAATTCAGTTTAGCTTCGCTAAACGTTACTTTAGTACGTTTCATCTATTAGTTTCCTTATTATCAATCGACCTTGAGACAAAGATGGCAAATATAATTCGATTGACAAAATTATATTAAGAAAAATTTATATATGAATGAAAACGTATGTTCTTTGGAAGG
>TARA_Y100000385_G_C13109680_1_pt1 | contig 26899 bp, 29 predicted proteins | sample TARA_Y100000385 | Tara Oceans TARA_Y100000385 (sample SAMEA2620980) | marine metagenome | biome: marine biome (ENVO:00000447); feature: surface water layer (ENVO:00002042); material: "saline water (ENVO:00002010), including plankton (ENVO:xxxxxxxx)" | depth 5 m
TCGCCGCTTTCGCCTTCTCCTCCGCTGCTTTCTCCTTCTCTACCTTCTCCTTCTTCACTTCCTTCTCCACCGCTTCCACTTCCTTCTCCTTCTCCTTCGGCTTCTCCTTCGCTGCCTTCTTCTTCTCCTTCGCTGCCTTCTTCACCGCCTTCGCTGCTTTCTCCTTCTCCTTCTCCTTCATCATCTCCAGATCCATATCCTGACATTTCATCTTCTTCTTCTTCTTCTTCGTCTCCAGCTTCTATCCTTTTTTTATCTTCAACATTCCTAAACAGTCTCCAAAAGATTCTTTCTGAGGTTGCTTTACTAAAAAAATCCTCTTCTCCCTTTGGAGCTTTAAACGGTCCTTCTTGCCAATCAACTCCTCCTGGCCATATAGTAATTGTTCCTTTCATTTCGTTTTTAAGAATACGGTTAATCTCATAATCTTGAGCTATATTCCATAGGTAATGTATTTGCCTTGCATCTAAGTATTTAGATGTAACTTCTGTTCTAGTTCTCATAAAATGCTTAAGACTATTATGCATAATTTCATGAACAATTACAAAACAAGCGTAATCGCTAAACCATTGAGTTCCTTTAATATTTGCATCTAATGCTCCTCTTTTCATCGCGGCATTATCCTTAGCCAAACTAGCAAAATCTACTTTTGCTTGTTCGTAAGATGCTACTACAAATCTAGGATCGTAAAAAATTTGATGTCCGTTTGTGGACATGGTACCGATTCCGTCAGCTCCAACACTTCCAGCTCCATGTTGTGCAATAGGAGGCATTATATCTAAAAATGGCTTAAACCCTTCAAAGTGGTTTACTATTTTAAGCTTACATAATTGTACTATTTTCTGAGCAGTTTCCATTGAGTCCTTGTCTGACATCTTAGAAACTTTTTCTCTAGAATCTGATTCTGAACTTTCATTTATACTGCTTAATTTTCTCCATGTATCGAATCCAATTATATCAGAGTACATTGATGTTTCGTTTATCTTAGCATATTCGCCGAAATATTTAATTCTCATCTAGTATAATTTTTTTATTATTTATTTAGATACCTTTACTGTTTCCGATAAACAGAATGCTTTATACATATCTACTAATCCAGTCGCTGCTCCTGGACTAGATGGAACCTTAGCGTCTATCGCAGTAGCAAGAGAAGTTAATAAAATAAATAAATTGTCTCCTAATACTGCACTTCCTGTAATTGGACTATGTCCTATCTTAACAAAGTTACCATCGATGTGAACATCATTTGATCTGGTCAATATTTCGTCTTTAGAAACTACATTAACTGTACTATTAGCCGTTACATTAATTTCTCCACCTCGAAGCTCAATAGATGAAGACGTATCGGCGTGTTCTATTGTAATTGCCTTGTCCTGTCCTATATTAATTTTAGATCCTTTTAATTCTATAGTTATTCCTTTATTAATAGTAAACCATATCTTAAGTTCTTCATCTCCATCAAATAACATAATATGAGTACCTGCATATTCTCCTTCTTTATTAAGTTCTTCTTTTAATGTTTCTTCTAATTCATGTATCCCATTATATTCTGGAGAATACATATTTCCGTTATTAAATTTAATAGAAACGAAAGCTCCTGTTTTAGGAATAGAAATAGACCCGGCTCCTCCTTCTTTTCCAAAAAAGGTACTCTTTTGCGTAGGGTATGCCCATGGAAGATCTTCTACTGGAATATCATCGTGTACTCCAAATACTCGGACTCTACATCTTCCTTCCTTGCGATCATCTGCAGTATCTTCAATTATTCCTATATAGGTCTCTGTATATTTTTTATCGTTCATGTATTATTATACTGATTTAAATGTATACGTTTCCATTGGGTGGATCTTCTTTAGATGGTACCGTATCTCCATTTTTAGCATATCCTATTTTATACTGATCATCTATTTCTTTAATTTCACTATCTTCTTCTGCCTTGCCTGTATACTCGTTTGGTTTCCCATTAATACTAGTTCCAGTATACTGATCATCTATTTCTTTAATTTCACTATCTTCTTCTGCCACGCCTGTATACTCTTTTGGTTTCCCATTAATACTTTCTCCGGTATACTGATCAGGTTCATCAAAAGAAGCATCATCCACTACTGATGTACCTAAAACCGATACCGGATTATCGTTAGTATACTGATCACCTATTTTTTTAGTTTCACTCTCTGTTTCTGCTTCGCCTACATATGCACTATCTCCGGTGTATACATCATCTAACTCGACAGGCGGATTTAGAAATTGAACTGCAGATTTTAATGCAGGGTTAATCAATCCTCCTACTTTAGATAGACCGTCTGTTACTTTTTGACCTGCTGTTTTAATACTTTCGCCTACTACTGGCAAATTACTTAAGAATGTTAATCCATTCTGAATGTCAGCTGCCATTTTTCTTGATCCCCATGGATTATTAATACTAGTTCGTGTTGGATCTTCATATAATCTAGTACCATCACCGTATTTAGATTCTTCTTCGACCCATCCTATCTTGATATCAAATTGATTAGTTTCTTGGTTTCTACCTTCTGCGTTTACCTTGATAGCCTGTCCAGTAGGTAAACTTTTAGAAAAGTCAAACTCACATTGTCTACATTTAAATTTGATAAATCCATATTGATCCATAACATTGGATATTACGTTACCTCCTCCGACAATAGCTCCTATTGCTGCAGTATCAACTCCTAGAGTTGATGCTAAAGTCTGTCCTTCTCCTGGAATTCTATATCTTAAGTTTCTAAACTCAGCAACATACACATCAACACTAAACCATCTTAAATTATCAGGAACTCTTTCTCTTCTATGTTTCATGTCATATATAGCATTACGATAAAGTCCCGCTATTTCTGCTATTCTGAGATCTACTGCCTCAAGAGTTTTAATCTTTAGAACATTCCCAGAAGTTTTAAACCCTTTTGACATATCAGTATTATCCTTAAATAATTCCTTTAATCCTTCTACTTCTTGAAAATACCAAGGAGCGTTATATGTTAAATGTTTAAGTATTCCTTTAAACGTAGCTAACCCGTCTGCTTGAGCAGCATATCCTCTACCTAATAAGAAAGATGATGCAGAAGATCCTCCTTTACTAAACAGCGGACTATTCCATAAATTTGCTTCATCAACATCAGTAGTTGCTGGTGTTTCATCAAAGTTAAAATCTAAAGCAAATGTTAAATAAGTAGGTTCATCGAACGAATCTAAAAATGTTCCTTTTTTAAAATTATTATCTTTTGCAGTTAATCCTGTAAAATTATGTGGCATCTAATCTCATATTATTTTCTGGTAACCAATTAACTCTAGCTAATTGAAATTCGGTATAGTATTTATTAACTTCTTTGTTGTTATCAAAAAAGTATTTAACTCCATTGACATAATATTTTCCAGATACAATATCATCTATTGATCTAGATGATTCAGATATAATAGCATCCTCTTCTAACACATCGGATACTTTCCTATATGACTGTTGCTTAGATCTAACTCCAGAATCTAAATATATAGAAACGGTAATACCTGTTCCTCTAATTACTTGGAAATTTATCCCATCTGTTTTCGCAATTAGCTTTACTTTATTTAACTCACTAATGTTGTGATCGTTTATAACCTCAGCGGTGTTCCACTCACTATGAGTATTTCCATAATCAATATTCATCCACTTCTTTATAACATTATTTCTAAGTGACTCATTTTCAGGGACCATTGGTATTGCATCGCTTTTATATCCCTTTATCATAATAGGTTTAATAAACCAAGATACGTCTTTTTTTGATGTTTCCATGTGATCATAGTAATATATCTTACGCTTAAATCCTTTATTTTTTAAAATAGATCCAATGTCTCCTGATAACCCATACGCCTGAATATATTCAGGTTTACCTTGAAAATTTTCATCGTTTGTTAAAAACAATAATGTCTGCTGATCTTCCAACTTAGACCCGGTTAAATCTGTAAACTCCTTTGACCTATTTAGCATCGCACTATGAGAAGTATTAGTATACGTCCAATTAACCTCATGTGATGGATCTAATTGTTGAGTTACTTCAACTACATTTAAATGATAATATTTATCTATAAAAACATTAAAGAATGAATTATCATTTGAATACGCATGTTTACCTATATCATCAATAAAATCTAAACTATTTTTATTTGTATTAATCCACGTCATAGTGTCTTTAGCTGAAAATGAGTTTTCTGCAAATCCTAAGTTATTATCTTTTGCCACTTCAACTAACGCTACAGTAGAAGTCATATTAGGGTAACTTTTAGATACATTATTGTATATTTTAGGTATAAATAGTTCTCCACTCATTATAAAATCAGATATTAAATCATCTGTTTTAGTACTCCTAATGTTAGTTATAAAAAAATCACATCTAATTGGTTTAAATTTAGAGTTCTGTGTCTTTATGTATACGCTCATTACTGGATTATTCTTTGGATAATTAGGTCCAGTCAATGATCCAGTAGAATCGGTAAATATAACCTTTATTTTTGGAATTCTTCCTGTTTCATCTATACATAGATACTCAATATCAGTAAACAGTGCTCCGTTAATCTTAATTAATGGTTTATCTGATCCTACTTTGTCTGCTGCTCCTGTAGTTGACTTTGAAGATTTATATATTACATTTTCTGTAGTCACGTTAGAATCATCTGACACTGATAGTTCATCTAAAGGAATAGATGGTTTTAATATTGCCTTAACAGAATCTTTTCCATATTCTATTGGTTTTCTATACTCCACTATATGAATAATTTATTTTTAATTAATTGTGCTTGTAATCTTGCTCTAGATATTGGAGCTGGACAGTTCTTTACGTTAACTGTTGTTACATCCGAACCAAACACAATTTTTCCGTCTTCAATTTTAATATTAGAATCTCCTTTATTATTTAAATTAGGTGGAAGCGCTCTGTTATTTTTATTCCTTAAATTAGCTAATCTTTTTTCATCTTTATTAGCATTAGGATCTACTGTAGGTTTAGTATCAGCCTCAGATTTTTCTCCTCGTTCAGGAATATCTCTAGGTTGAATATATAGCTTTTCTATTTCTCCAAACGGAAGTAAATATAGAACCTGTCCGGTCTCTATTGAGAAAGGATTTGATATTCCATTATACTTTAACATCGCATCCCATTTTGAATGGTCACCATATTTACGATCAGCAAGTAAATCAGGTCTCATTTTTTCATATTCATTTACTATTACTACTCCATCTCCTACTCCTTCTGTTGGAAATTTAAATGTTGAGTAGATTAAATCCGTCAATGAATCATCATCATATAAATTCTTTTTGTTTTTTAAAATTCTACTGTTTAACATACAATTAATCTTTTGTTTTTACGCCTATAAAGTAATCAGTAAGGATAGGACTATCTCCAAATCCTGGACCATACATAGATGATACTCTAGACCTATATGATGCAATTGATCCTTCTGATGCAGTGACGTCTGCTATTTCATTGTAATTTTTTAAAGCATCAGACGAAGCATTACCTAACGCAGTTCCACTCTTTCCTGTATTAAATGGTCCATATGAGTTTCTAGCAGAACTTGGTTCCGCAATTGCGGTATATGCCATTCTACCATTACCCATGTTAAATATTGATTCAAGGTCCTGTTTAGCTCTAGGTCTACCGTGATTTAATGTAACTATAAATGAAAATTCAGTAGGAAAATCATCTACTCCTAATACTTCTCCGAATTTCATATCTACAGCTGATACTACTAAATTTCCCATAGTTGCCATAGGATTCATTGGATTTCCAACAGTTACATGCCATTCTCCAACTGCTCTTCCGTCTAATACTGCTCTATATGATAGAGGATCTCTAAATAATTTTCCTAACCTGCCAGCATAAAGTGCAGCTCCTTGGTTAAGTGGATTACTTGCTGAACCGCCAAATTGTTTTATGCTTTCCTCCTGTTTAGCAGTAAGCTTTGCTCCTCCACCGAGAGTTGTTAATAACTCTTTTAAAGCGTTAAGTCCTCCATTTGCTCCGTTATTCAATGCAGCTATTGCATCTACCATTGAACCCTTAACATCTCCCTTTAGCATTTTTTTCTCCATAGAAAGCCCATCTACAGTAACTCCTGTTTTTTCGAAATATCTAATATCTCCTCCCCAAAAAGGAGCACTGTTATATGTTAAACTTAAAAAGTTAGTTAACAGATCTAAAAATGCTATCTTTGGATTGATTCCTCCATATGATCTCAATGAATAATCAAACTGCATTTTTACAGGAGATTGTTTAGTAAATCCTCTTTCACGAACTAGCGTTGAGTTTATTACATTAACCGGTCCTAATACTTGATTCCAATACGGTCCGTTTGCACCATATGAGTCTTTAATATATTTCTGTATTTTAGCATCGAATCCAGAAAGCTTAGCCATATCAAATGTTCCACCTTCACCTGTTGCTCCAAATACATTGTTTCTAATAAAGTCATAGCTAGCATCTCCTTTCTTAACATTAATTGCCGCAAGTATATCATCTATTTGTATTTCATTACCTGTAACATCAGTAACATCGGCAGTACGAGGTTTCCAATTAAACCCCCAGTTAAGATTTAAAATCTCGTTTAATGGGTTCTGTATATCCTTTCCGTACCAAGTTACTGCTTGTGCAAGAGGTACTAGCGGGCTTTTATCAGCTAATATCAATAAATTATCCTCTACTGGTATTGGATATCTCCTAAGAGTAACCATTCGATTATTAGGTACTTTTCCATAATATTTACACCATATGAAATCAGTAGACGTATATGGAGTAGGAGTAATAACTCCACCTTTTGAATCTGATCCGTTTTGCTTTGCCCATTGTATAATCTGAGATGCAGTTGGATTTTCTATAAATTGTTTAGTATCTGTAAAAGGTTTAAATTTATCTATTACATTGTTTATTGTATCTCCGGATTCTCCTAAGTTAGCTCCTGCTATTTTTGCAATAGTGCTCGCAGATTGACCTGGATCATAATCGAAATGTTTTTCAGTATCATAGGTATTTTGATTAAGACCAAATTTACTATATCTAAACACGTTAAACGCATTAAATATTGAGTTTACTCCTGGTGCCTTTCCTACTTTCTCTACTACAGCATTGGTTTCTTCTGAAGCAACTCTCTTAAGTTCTTCATAAGTATTTTCCTCCTGTGGTACTAGACTATTAATTACTCCGTCTAAATTTAACATTAACGATGTCTGTTTTTATTATTTATCTTGTAAAAATAATAAGTTGCTCGATGACTATTTAGGAGTTCTTCCTATGAAATCTTTAAATGATAACACTCGATTGTTAGGATGCGCTTTCTTTTTCTTTTTCTTATTTCTAATAGATTTAATTGGTCCTAATAATGAATAATGATCCATTGAACCTCCCATACTATCTGGAACTTGAAAAGACGTACCAGGAGAGCCAGTTCCGGAATCCATTGGAGCTCCTTCTTGCTCGTCTAAGTTGTTCTTGTCTATCATTACTTACCTAATCCTAACTTTTTATATTGAGAAAAGTCTAAGATGCTTTTTTCTCCTTGTACTGAGTTATTTATTTTACTTTTCATAAAGTTATAAACTGAAGTCTGAGGAGTTGATCCTTCGTCTGGATGTTGGTATACTGCGTTTTGAAGCTTAGCTTTTCCTTTAGCCCAATCATTTACATTTTTCCAACTAGAATCTTTTTTATTCTTATCCATAATAATAATCTTTTTATTATTTATAGATTAAATGTAGTAAATTCTCCGTCTATGAAGTTAATGTGCTGTGCTTTTCCGTTCTTGTATATAAACACGTGAGATTGTAACCAGCTTGAAGGCCCTGTATTATAACCTACTCTTAAATGAGTTGATGTTCCTACAGCTAACGCTCCGTCTTTTCTTCCTGGACTATGATAATGTCCAACTACTATTTTAGTATTAAGTTTTCTGAATTGTAATAATGATCCTCTACTTCCGTTAGCGCCATAATCCCCATGTTGACCTAATTCCCATCCATTAACAATATAACTATCACTTCTTCCTAATGTAATATAATCAGGATATGATTTATTTATTAATTCAGGAATAACTCCTTTGATACTATCTTCTTCTGCATATTGTCTAAGTAGCATTTGACTATATGACATATATAACATAGAATTTTTAGGAGTAGGCTGTTGTTTCCAATCTCCATTTTGTAACCAGCGATCTATAAAATCATCATGATTACTTCTAACTATAACTGTATTCTTAAAATGTTGAAATCTTCCTAGTTCTTTCATCATGTAGTCAACTTCGTCTCCTAATGAATTAGTTCCTTTAACTTCTTTTCTGTATTGAGCAAAAGGATTCTTCATTTCATGGTGACTAATGCTAGCTCCGTCAAATACATCATGTAATACTACGTGTTCTGGAACTATTTTATCTAATGCTGATAGCGTATTAGTAACTACCTCTTGATCTTCATGACCACAATGTAAATCGCCAAGTATACATGCATCCATTTCTGAATTTTTACTTATTTTACTTTCCTCTTTATCTTCGTTGTAATCTGCTTTATAACATAAGTCAATGAAATTACCATCATCTGTTGCAGTGACTTGTCTCGTAAAAAATGTATTATCGTCTTTTATTTCTACAATAACAAACCCTAATGTATGATGAAATTCTCCTTTTTTACCTGATTTAGAATCTGTGTAGTTTGAAACAGTACATGCACCGGTAGTCATCATCATTTTTGGTGAATTTCCTTCTAACACTGGTATCATTTCTAATTGAACCTTTGGAGATCCAAATATACATGAATTTATTCCACTGATCCCTTGCATTCCTGTCATAGGATTTACTCCAGTAGGAGGTATCTTAATATCTGACATTATACTTACATATTTATGTATATCATGTCTTGCCGCATCTAAATATTCAGATATTGAACTATGCCAATGTTCTGCGTTTTTACTTGCTTCACTAAAAATAGAAGTAGGATTTTGATATCTACCTGCAATAATGTGAATATCTGCATCAATTTCTTTAGAATATTTTTTTATATTAGATAGGAATGCTCTGTGAACTGGTGTATTATTTTGAGCCCAGGATATTATAAATCTCTTTTTCTTCTTATTGAATTTCCTTGATTTCGCTTCTAGTAATTCCGGGCTGTCAGTTTCTACTTTAGTTGTTAAATTTAGATTTTTAACCCATATTTCCATAGTTTTAGGCGACTTCCCGCTATATTCTGCGAGCATGTTCATTCGTTTATGGTAAGTAATTGATTTATCTAAATAAACTTCAGTAAAGTATTGTTTATTTTCGTCAGTTAACTCTTTAAACTTCATATATTGATTGTAGATTTGTAATATTATATAAAAAATGATCTATTGGTTTTAACAATAGATCATTTAATTTAATTAGGAGTTAGATTCTAGCTCTTTTTGTAAGTTGAAAAACTCTGAGCTAATAGCTTTTGGAACTAATTTCTTAAACTCTCCATAATCTCCATCTTTGATAGTATGAATTACTTCCTTTGAGTTTAAATACTCTTTAAGTTCTACTAATTTAAAATCGTCATCTATTCGAAACATTGTGTTCTTTTTCTTAATATATTCGAATTGTAACATGTAGTCTTTAGTCCTGGATGAATTAGCTGCCCATAGTATAGGTTGATATTCTGGTACCACCTGTGACATTATATTTTTGATAGAGATAGATTCAACTACCTTAATATCTTCAATCATGTCCGGGTATGCTTGTTGAACCTTGGTCAACATTACCAATACTCCCTCTTTGGTAATTAAGTTATTCGCATTCGGTTTATGAAGTGCAACTAATACACATTTCAATCCGTTCTTCTTTTGTAACTTTTCAATTGCTTTTAAATAACCATTATGAAATGGCTGATATGTTCCAATTAAAACATTTACTTTATTTAGTTTTCCGTTTTTACGGAAGTTTTGCTTTTCACTATCCTCAAATATTGATTCAGGTAAAACGTTGTTTACGTATTCGCCAAACGTTGGAAATAATCCTTCATAGATTGAATCTCCCATTATAACTCTTTTTAATTTCTTAATTTGGATATTTAAATTATTCAATAAATCCAAGTTGAAGAAACTTGAGCTCGATTTCTTTCTAGTTTTTCTGAAGAAGTTAGCAAGTATTCTATATATTTCTTTAAAGGTATCGTTATCTTTAATGAGATTAACTATCTCACCGTCCTGTATTAATTCAAAATCTATTTCAAACTCAGGTCTTTTTAAATAATCAGGAACATCTAATCTTAGTCCGTCATATTTATCTGAATATTCTTTAATGAATTCTTTAAAAATTGTATTGATTACTTGAATAAATCTATTATCATAATCTTCTTCACCATTACATATACTTTTTAATTCATCTTCACTATACATTTCAATCTTATTCATTAAGTCAATTACTATTAGCCAAATGTAATCATTTGATTTTTTATCGTCTTTCTTTTTATTCTCTTTACTTTTAGATTGGAAAACCGGATCTACTAATTTAGCTAAAAATACATTAGCTTTAGGATCTTCTATATTTTCATCATAAAACCTAAATATGACTTCTTCTATTCCATCACTTAGCTTATTTTTTAAAAAAGAAGCATTTAACTCAGTATTTAATACTGACACTATATACTTAGTGAATGATGTGGTTTTAAATTTCTCAGTTAGCTCTTCAAATGGAGTATGAACAAACTCAAGTAAACTAGTTTTCTGATCATCATCTAATTTTCCTTCAAATATAATAGGCGGTGGTTCAACCTCTAAATAATATGCCCATCTTTCTAATTGATCTTTAGACTGAACTGTTGATTCTATTTTTCCATTATCGTCTAATTTGTGAATATATGAAAGAACTAAATTATTTTTAGGTTTTCTATCATATTTAGAATGAGCTCCATCTTTATTAGTAATGTATTGGAATCCAAAATAGAAATTAGAAGGAATCCTTTTTATTTTTTCTGAAGAAAGCGTGTTAAAGTAATTAATAGCTTGATTATAAAACTTCATCAACATTTGATCTACATACGTAATCTGTCCCGCTTTCTTAAAGAAAGTAAAGGAGTCTTCCTTATCTTTTTTTACTCCGAAAAATGTACCGTTAATATTTTCGTTGATAACCACGTAGTGATTAAGAATATTATCTAAGAAATCATTTCCTTTTTTAATCTGAACTTCTTTTAAATGCTTAATGCCAGCCATATATAATTGATCTTTAGTTTATTATTCTGTTCCTTCTGAACTTTCATCGCTTCCAGCTTCAGTCGGCGCAGACATAGGTGCTCTATCTTCTTTTGAAGTATCTTTATCGGTTGCATCAATAACCTCAGTTTTATCTGATTTCTTTCTTAGTGATATAGCATCAATAGAAATTGAAATACTTCTAATATTATCTACATCTTCAGTGTTACTACTAAAGTACTTAATTACTTTATTTAAATTCATATTAGCTTCTCTACCAAATCCTCCTTCTTCATCTATCTTTGCTCTGAGACCTTTAGTTGCATCCCAGCTTCCTGAATAACTAATATTCCAACAATAAAACTTTACATCTTCACCTCTACCTGAATAGTAGTGTGCAATATCATTTATTTTTTCAATAGCACCATTTGCATCTCTATACGAAGTTGAATACCCTTTAGTGTCTGATGGAATACCAAACTTAACTCTATCAGGCATTATTTCCATTAGCCCTTCTATTCTTGAAATTACTGTTTCTGCTGAATAGCCTTTTAGTTCAACTGCTCCTTCTTGTTCGTTTAATCTTTCAAACTTGCTAAATGTATGTACTCTATTTTTCACAATGTCTAATTTTTTATTATTTATCAATAATACCGTTTAATAAATTAGCGAATCGGTCATGGCTATCTTCATCCATGTTATTAGAGAACTTTAACCCGATGTTTCCTCTATGTGATGATTGAATATTATGTTGACTAAGTGACAGTATTTCGTCATATATCTCATCCTCTGCTTTATAATTTTCAAATTTATCAAATATATCATCCTTTTCTCTTTCAATTACTTTATTTACATTCGCTTTGTCTACTTTAATAAGCTTTACATTAGAATACGTCGGGCTTGATAAGTAAGCATCGAATTCTAATAACAAATCTACTCTGTCCATTCTATTTCTGTATATTGACCATACGTAAGCAGAGAATATTGATCTATCAAATATTACCACTTTATCCTTTAATATAGTATTAGCAATATCTAATATTGTAATTATATTACTAATACTAAAGTAGTGAATCCCAGGTCCGGTTTCTTGATTTTCCATCTTCAATAACTTTACATAATCTGACAATGCAAATTTGTAATATATTACGTTTGGATTAATATTATTATCAAAATACCTATTAACTAACGTGCTTTTTCCTGCTCCTCTAGCACCCTCTATCATTATTATCATATAAGTGGTTTTTAGTATTATAATGAATAAATAATAAAAAGTTTCTTGAATATGAACAAATATATTAAACTATATGAAGAACATGACGTTGAAGGCGCAGTACCTAATATTAACTACACATGGTCTAATATCAGAGACACTATGCAAACTAAAATGCCCTTTGTCATCATTGACTTTAATAGCGCAAATGACTTTATTAAATGTAAAGATACTGATTTAGTAGACAAGAAATATTTAGAACAGGTATATAATTATACTATTGATGAGTCTCCACAAAAACTAGAAAGTGTATTCGTGTTTGGATTAGACGGAAATCCTGTTGATGTTGCTAAGAAATATCAAACCCAATTCGGAGCGAAGAGAGTAATCATTGGAGAAAAAGGAAAAGACTTTCCTACTATATTTGAAGGAGGAGAATCTGGAGAATTCGGAAACGATTTATTAGTTGCCTTAAATCCTAGTGAATTAGGATCTGATGACTATTATAACGCATCTGGCAAACTATACAAGTTTGTAAGTACATAAAAAATAACAATATTATGCTAATTAAAAAAGGAGACACTGGAGAAGATGTTAAATTAATTCAAAAAGCATTAGATATTTATGTAGACGGTAAATTCGGTCCTGGAACTGAAGCTGCAGTTATACACTTTCAAATAACTAACGGATTAATTGGAGATGGAATAGTAGGCAGATTGACATATACTAAAATGGGAATAGACAAAGATCTTCCAGAAAGCATAATTGTATATTTTCCTAAAGATCAATATAAACACGTTGAAACTAATAAAAAACAAATATACATTCATCACACTGTTTCTGGAGGAAACGCTATGGGAGACATTAGCTGGTGGAAAAGTAATGATGTTGATGTTGCAACAACTGTGGTGATTGACCGAGATGGTGGAATATATCAAGTATTCCCTGTTAAATATTGGGCACATCATCTAGGAATAAGAGCTAGAGTATTTAAAGAATTTAAAATCCCAAGTATTAATACTAAACTTAACAAAGAAAGCATTGGAATTGAAATAGATTCATGGGGAGGATTAACTAAAAGTAAAAAAGGTGAGTGGTTGACTTGTACTAATAAAATTATATCAAATGACAAAGTAGTAGAGTACCCAGAAGGATTTAGAGGATATTATGCCTTTGAAAAATACACAGACGCTCAGATCGAATCAACTAAAAAATTAATAAACATGTATTGTAATAAATATGATATTCCTTCTGAATACAAAGGAGAAGAAATGTGGGATATTTCTATTAAAGCGTTACAGGGAGAACCTGGAATATGGGCTCATGTTAGTGTTAGACCGGATAAATCAGATTGCCATCCACAAGTTGAATTAATAACTATGTTAAAAAATTTAGATTAACAAAATATGTATAATAATTAATGTTAGTCAATAATAACATGCGTTCCTATCATTCTAATAGGAGATCCGCTATCATCATAATTAATGATTTTACCACGGCAAAGTATCAATATTTCATGACCTTTCCTATGAGTAAATCTAAGTTTATGGGAGAAATCCTCAATATTTCCTGCTATATGCTTGGACATCTTTGCGGTAATCTTTTTTAGATCTTCAGGGTTACAGTGTTTTCTCCATGACTCTGGAGAATTATCCATTGATTTATTAGTATATCCCAATTGAGCTTTAAGCTTAGGACTTAAATATTTATAGTCAGTAATCATATCCCAATCCCAATAACCATCAGTAGTGTTTTCTAATATAAACTCTAATATAATCTTTTCGTTCTTTAGATTATCTTCTACTTTGTTTAAAGTATCGGTTAATTCTTTTAGTCTATTTATGTTATTCAAAATATTCTAGTTATTTTTATTTCTACAAGTACATATTAATCCTCCATTAGTTAAAGAGGTTAGATATACTACTTGATTAACTAATTTTTTACCGTCTTTAGATATAGCAGTAGCTTCTCCTGACCATTTTCCTTCTTTATCTATAACAGTAAATACTTGATTATTGAACCAATCTACATCAGATTCACTATATAAAATAGTCCAGCTTTTACCAATCATTTCATTACTGCTATAGCCAAACATGTTAGCATGTGAATCATTCATGTACGTATATATTCCATTTTCATCCAGTATAGCTATTCCTTCGTGAGAAGTATTGATTGCCTCAACTAAACTTTGGTTAAAATCTGTTAATGATTCTAATCTAGATAATAGGTTTGATATATCTTTAATATTTGAACTCATATTAAATAATTTTACTAATAAAAAATGCTATTGCTCCTATTACTAGTTGGATTCCAATTACTACTCCAGTTATTTTTGTCCAGTTATTCTTTTGTAAGTATATTTCGTCTTTTGATTGTTTCATTTGAGTAGTTGACCATACTTCAGTAACTTTTTCTTTCCAGGCTTTAAGATCTTTAACTTCTGACTCGGTCGTTTTAAACCCAGTAAGAGTAGTATTAATTTCTTTAAACCTATTGTCCATTTCTTCTCTAATCTTATCCTGTCCAGCATTTAATCTTTCTAATTCTTTTAACACAAGTTTACCGTATTCTGTCCAGCCGTTTATCTTATTATTCTTGTTTTCCTCCATGTAGTAGTATTGCTTAGATTGCAACAGGATATTTTTATTATTTAATCGAAAATGATATTTTTTTTTAAAACTTCACATGGTTTACTCAGTATTATATAATAATAACTAATTATATGGCGACAAAAGCAGACGAACTGGCGATAAAATTCAGAAACAAAAGAATGGAAATTGGTGTAGAGATACAATCCGGTATTGAATTAATGGGAAACTTTAAAACGATAAAGGATGCACAAGTAGCAATGCTATCCATGAGACAGCGGCTGTTAGAAGAAAGTCATACTATGTTAGAACATATCACATCTATCAGAAGAAAATTAAAAAATGAAAAAGGATCTCATATGGAAACTCTTTCAACTGATTTACAGCATCGTTATCAATACAACGAAAAAGCAATGATAATTGAGGGTAAAACTGCTACTACTAAAGAAATGTTAGAAATTATTGAAAATCAGCTATCATATTTTAACGACTCTATACGAACTGTTGATAATATATTATATGGAGTAAAAACCAGAGTAGAAATAGAAAAAGTCCTAGGAATATAAGTGCTAGTATTTAAAGTAATAGGAAACATAATTCAATTAACTGATTGGGAATTAAACACAGAAAAGAAAGCGGTCACTAATTTCTTTAAAAAGAGATCTAAAGATGCCGACTTTAATATATTAGTTGAAAGAAAAATATGGGATGGAAATGATCCTTTCATGAACGAAGATGGAGAACTTCCATTAGGTCTATGGAAAGAAATATATACTTTTTCTAAGAATTCCGGAATACAGGTTCGACTCGAAGGAATAGATGAACGTCTCAATCTAGATTTAGATAAAGAAAAGTTTACTGAATTCGTAAATAAATTATATGATGGTATATTAACCGGGGAAGGCGATCCGTTTTATCCCAGAGACTATCAATTCGAAGGAGTATATAGAGCTCTTAAGCATGTTTTATGCTGTGAAGAACTTGCTACATCTGCAGGAAAGACTTCTATTTTCTATACATATAACTCTTATTTAAAACACACCGAAACAGTAAACAAAGATCATAAGACATTATTAATAGTTCCAAATGTTACACTAGTTAATCAAACTGCAAAAGCATTTAAAGAATTTAGCAACGGATTAGTTAATTGGAATATTCACAAAGTAGGAGGAGCTAAAGACTCATTTGATATAAAAAAGTTTAATGAGTGTGATATGTTAATTGTAACATATCAAAGTTTAATGAATATGATTCCGATATGCTTAGAAGATAGACTTGCTAATTTAAAGTTAAAGAAAATAGATAGAAAGAAGGGAGAGACTAAAGAGGAATCACAAGCAAAGAGAGCCAGTGATATCATACGACTTAAAAATAAAATTAATGCAGCTAAAATACTCGATGTTGCATCTAAATTTAGTGTAGTATGTGTAGACGAAGCTCATAAATCTAGAGGGAATTCAATAACCAATATTATAAACTCTTGTGTAAATTGGAAGTATCGACTAGGATTGTCTGGAACTATGAAAATTGATGTAAAATATTCTGATTTTTATAAGATGCAAGAAAACACCGGACCTTTAGTTATGACATTAGGAGCAAAATTCTTAATAGACAATGATTATAGCCCAGATGTTAAAATCAAGCAGATATACTTTGATTATGATAGAAATCTTCCTTTAATTAAAAAATACTTAGATATTCAAGAAAATAAAGATAAGAAGGAAAAAATGAAAAAACAGTTTAGAGATCCTAAACAGTTTGGTCAATATATGCTTGAAATAGAAAAGGATATAATATTTGCTTCAGAATCTAGACTTGAATTTATTAGTAGATTTGTTAAAAAATTAGAAAAGAATACCTTAATTTTATTTAGTGATGTTAAGAATGAATATGGTTTAAATATATCAAGGCAGATTTCAGAATGGAATGCAAATACATTCTATATAGATGGAGAAATCGCTAATGAAGATCGTGAAAGATTTAAAGAGGTAATGGAATCTGAGGACAGTGTTGTTATAGTTGCATCATATGGTACATTTGCAACTGGAATAGATTTAAAGAGACTATTTCACATAGTATTCGCAGAGTCCACTAAAGCTGAAATCACTATTAGACAGGCAATAGGAAGAGGTATGAGAAACCTCAAAGGAAAAGAAGAAGTAATCATCTGGGATTTAATTGATGATCTTAACGGATATTCACTAAGACATTCCAAAGAGAGAATGAAAATATATCTAGAGCAAAAGTTTAAAATATTAAATCCAATTCGTATAACTCTTAAAAATATTTTTGATAAGTAGCGCACATTGTTACCTTATACTTCAATACTTAAAATCTAGCTTCTAGTTCTGCGTCGTCATGATCAATCTTTTTAAATACTCTAAGAAGCTTTTTTATTACAGGGTGTCGTACTACATCAGCATCAGTTAACTCTATAATCCCAACTTCTTCAATATTTTGAAAATACTGCATAAGTATCTCTAATGCACTTTTACGATGTTTATTAACTGACTTTTGTTTAACATCTCCTAAAAATATCATTTTAGAACCTGATCCTATTCTAGTGATTAAGGTTCTAAGATTATCTCTAGATATTTGCTGAGCCTCGTCAATAATAATCACGCTGTTATCTAATGATACTCCTAAAGCAAACATAATAGGTAATACATAGATCGTGCCGTCTTCTACATATTGGTTAACTACCTCATTTCCTGCAACTTTATTAAAGTTACTTATAAATGGATATACGTGCATTTCCATTTTTTCTTCCATAGTTCCTTTCATGAATCCTATATTCTCATCCTTAGGACCGTTAACTGATTTAATAAGTACTATGTTTTTATATTTATTTGGCTCATCCTTAATGAACTTAAGAGCTTTAGCACATGATAAATACGTTTTACCTGACCCAGGAGGTCCTGTTATAATGCTAATATCTTTTTCGTCAATGCTTTGTATAACTTCTTTTTGCATTTTTGACTTACATTTAATATTGATACTATAGTTCATATTGATTTCTTCTCTCTTTTTATTTTCACGTTCTTGAGTCCATTGCTCAATCTGCGCTTCTTCTTCATTATAATCTCTTGATCTTTTGTTGTTTTTAGCCATACTAATGTATTTTATGTGATATTACAATTCCTAATAGAATCTTAATATGATGTATATGTAGATCATAAAATGAACTAATTACATCATATAATTCTTTACTTAACTCCTTTTCGTCAATTATTTTTATTTTTTTTATTTTTTTAACTGTAACTGGGCTAACATCTAACTTATTAGCTGATATTATTCCATCTACTATTGGATCAAATGCAGTTGAAGCCAATAAACTTGGTCCTATTTTCTTTATAAATTTCTCGCCTATTTTTATACTCTCAGCTTTCTCTGAAAGTAATTCTGAATTTAATCCAATATCTAACTTTTCTCTGATTGAATCTAATTTCCTAACCTTTTTTGACATACTAGTTATAAACTCAATATCAAATGTATAGAATGAAAATATAATATCTCCGTCTACTTCTGGTATCGTAAAATTAATAAAATCAAGACTTCCCCAATCACCACTTTCTTTAGCTATTAATGGGTCTATGTCTATATCGTTTTTAGGAACTAATTTATCAAAACTAATAACGTATTCACTGAATGGAAACGATAATAGAAAAGGAAACATCTTATAGATAATAAATTCATCCTCTACATCACTATTAATTTCCTCGCTCATATAAAGTATATAACTTTTTATTATTTATTCCAAAATAAAGCACGCCTTCTATTAAGTATAATATTATTGTAAAACCTTTAATGTAACCACAATATAAAACAATATGCACGTAGATAAAGAAAAAGAGATAAAGAAGCTAGGATTAAAACAAGGAGCAATAAAGATTTTAATTAACAGTATTTATGGAGCATTCGGTAACAAGTGGTTTTATTTCTATAATGTAGATATTGCACAGTCAATTACTTTACAAGGTCAAGATATGATTAAGTTTAGTAACAGAGCAATAGACTTTTACTTTACAGAAAAATGGCATTTAGATACTGAATTACACAAGTTAATTGGAGTTGATAAATATAAGATTAATAAAGTAAACGATATCGCAGCTATTTATACAGACACCGATTCAAGCTATATTCAATTCGGATCTGCGATAGATTCAATTGAGCATGATTTTACCGATGAAGAAGCAGTTCGACTATGTATATTAATGGATGAACATAGATTCGAAGGATATTTCAATGATGCCTTTGAAAAATATGGAAAACTATTTAATACTGAAAACAGACAAACTTTTAAATTGGAATCTATTAGTGATAAAGGATTTTGGATTATGAAAAAAAATTATGCTATACGTCCAGTATACGAGCCTAATCCTAAAAAAGAAGTGTTTCCATTAAACGATAGACCTATGATGATCAAAGGATTAGAACCTATTAAGAGTTCATATCCTGAATGGGCAAGAACTAAGCTTAGAGGATACACTGAATACTTATTAAACTTTGGTGATACTCTAAGCTTAGAAGATGATCTAATTCCAATGATAAAAAAAGATCGTGTAGAATTTGAAGATCTTACTCCAGATGATGTTGCTCAAAACTTTAGCGTAAGGGTATACAATAAACATGTTGAAAGCGAACATAGAGGATTATTACTTAAAGGTGCAACTGCGTATTCAAAAGCAGTAATGCATCACAATCATTTAATATTAAAGAACGATCTTGAATCCACCTATCCTAGAATTAGAGAAGGAAATAAGGTAAGATATTATAAATGTAAACCTAACGCATCAGGAGTAGATGCTTTCGCATTTAATCCTGGAGATTACCCAACTGAAGTAGCTCCGGAAATGGACAAAAGAGCACAGTTCTTTATTCTTATCGTAGAACCTATAAACAGAATATTAGGAGCAATTGGAGTTCCTAAACTAGATAACACTTTAAAAAGAGCCGTTGAATTTAAAACAAGTGAATCCAAAGTTCCATTAACTGATGCTCAATTATACCCATATCATGTAATCAATAGCGAAACTCTTGAACATTGTGAAGTTGATAAAAAGTTTTGGAAAATTATCGGAAACCCAGATGCAGATGTACCTGATTCATTATTCGATGAATACTTAGAAACAATATCTAGGTACGGACTTAATACTATTATAATTATAAATAAGAATCTCGTGCCATATAAAAAACGAATAGCTAAAAAACTTGGATTAGATCATATACTAGAAGAAATAGAAGAAGCTAAGCAAGCAGAAAAAAACGCTAAAGCAGCTAAAAAGAAAGCAGCTAAGGAAGCTAAGGAAGCGGCTAAACAATTAAAAGGATAAAATGTTTAGCGAAAAAGAATACACTATGACTCAGTTTATACAGGACCTTTTAATTAAGAGGTTTCCTGGTAATCTAATTAAACAGCAATTAGATAAAAGTGATAATAAACTAAATTTTGCATGCCCATACTGTGGTGACTCAGAAAAAGATCAAACTAAAAAACGTGGTAACTATTATTTTAAAAGTGGAACTTATAAATGTTATAACGACGGATGCCTAACATACGCAACAAATAAAGAATTTATTATAGAATTTGCAAGTAAGAATTCATTATCGATTCCATCTGTAACTGCAGTCAATGTTCCAAAGTTAATGGGAAGAGAAACTAAGAGAGGTTTTATGATGGAGTTTCTATTGGATCCAAAAATTAACATTAAGCTTCTTAACGTTAAGATACTCGCCGAGAGATTTCAACTGGAAAAATGTATTAATGCTCTTCCTGAAAGTAAAGTTGGAAAATATATTAGAAGTAGACATTTATTAAATCTTCCAGTATTTAGAGATACCTGCTATTATGATCCAAGCGATAGTAAGATATTCATATTCAATTTAGATATAAGATCAGGAAAAATACTTGGAGTATCAACTCGTAAAATAGATAACGATGCTCCAGGTCCGAGATATGATATTAAAAACTATTCAGAGTTTGCTGATAAAAAATTAACTAGAGAGTATACTGATGATGATATCGCTAAGCTAGATAACATTAATAATTTCTATAATATATTAAATATAAAGTTTACTAAACCAGTGATTGTTACCGAAGGTCAGTTCGATTCAATGTTCATGTACAATTCAATAGCCACCACTGGAGTGACTAAAAGTAAATCCTTACTTGGATCTTTATTATCTACTAAGAATGCATACATATTCTTTGATAATGATAACGCGGGAAAAGCTGAATCAATGAAGCTAATTAATCAAGGATATAACGTATTCCTATGGTCTAAATTTATTGGAGAACTTAGAAAGAAATATATCAATAATCGACGAGAAGTGAACAATATTGGAGATATTAACGCATTATTTCAATTCTATATTGATATGGGAGATCCTATGACCATTTCTGATTTCAACGAGATGCTTATGAAATATTTCTCAAATTCAATGTACGACTTGCTTTCTGTCTAATCTAAACAGATAAATAATAAAAATAAATCTTTTTAGAATGATAACATCATTAAACGACTTTAAAAACGCTCAATATTTTATTAATGAAAACGAGCAGAATGAATTAAATATAGAAACTAGCATATTAGACGAGATCGTAGATATGGTAGGAAGCGAAAAAGACGTAGAAGAATGTGCCAAAGAAGCATTCGAAGAATTAAAAGACTCATTTGAAAATAATGAAGCATCTATAGAAGAATTAGAATCAGCAGAGGAATTAGCTATCGCATCATTAATCGTTAAGTTAGTTGAAAAAGGGATGATTGGCCCAAACGATGCTGATAAATTAATTGGAAATATAGTAGAATAAACAAGATAAATAAAAAAAAATTACAAAACATGGTAAAGAACTTTAAACAATGGATGAAAATGAATGAGCAATCAACAGGTTTAGGACCTGATGAAGAACTTGGAGTATATGACGATGATATGTTTATTGCTAAAGGAGATTCAGACGGGGAAATGAAAAAGATAATTGTAGCAACTATTAAAGATGGAGAGCTTGGCGGAATAGATTTTGAGACAATGGAGGCATTTGATCATTTAGACGGGATATATCAAGAACTAATAGGATATGAGGCTGATCAAATTTATGTGATTGATGCAAGAAGTATTAAGTACGGAGATGATATATCAATAAATGCTGAGGATCTTATGAAAGGCACTCATCATTTAAATGTACTTAAAGTATATAACTAAAAAGTGACCAAATTAAAATGAATATAACTATATTCTATGTTAGGAAGTAACTCTTGGCACGTTAACCATTATGACGATTCTATTTGAACTACAGTTTAAATAGAAAAAGAAATATTTACTAATAGACTAAAATTTTTAACTGATACTAACTGCCCTCATTACGAGGGCTTTTTAGTTTAGATAAATAAGAATATATGGCAAAAGACAAGAAAGACATTAAAGATTTCTTAAAACCACGTAACGGAAGGATTCGTCAAGGTTATTTTAAACCTCAAAATCCAGAGAAATACAAAGGAGATCCATCGAATATAATTTATAGATCAGGATGGGAGTTTAAATTCTTCGCATACTGTGATACTAATGACTCCGTATTAGAATATGCAAGCGAGCCCTTAGGGATTCCTTACTGGAATCCAGTAACTAGAAAACAGGCCACTTATTATATAGACTGCTATATGAAAACTAAAGGAGTTAGTGGACAGGAACGTGAGTGGTTAATTGAAGTTAAGCCAAATAAAGACATAATTGCTCCGCCTCCGCCAAAAAGATTAACAGAAAAACAGGCATATCAATATGCTAGACAGGCTAAAGCTTTCATGGTAAATACTGAGAAATTCAAAGCAGCTAAAGCATACGCAAAGGCACATAATATGACATTTGGCATAATAACAGAGAACTTTCTGTTCGGTAAAAGGTAAAAGAAATAGATGATTGAAATAAAAAACCTTATAACAAATAACCGTGAACGTAATTATTCACAGGTATTCGGAGAAAACGGAATAGATATATCTAGAGCTGAATTAATTCCTGGACACTATTACTCAGTTGATGTAGTAATGCCAAATATGAATAGAACATTTCTTCCTAATAATACAGAGGAATTTAACGAAAACAAAACTGGATTTATTACTAATAAACAACATTATGATTTAAACCCGATGGGATTAGCGTTAGCACATCCTAATTGGAAAGAGAATTTATTAATGATAGACTTTAAAGTAATTCCACCCAGATTTCATATGTCAATATTCAACGCTCATTTGAATTTAATCGAGGAAAGCTTGAATAAATTAAATGTTTTTGATAAAGAAAGAGAAACAATAGGTCTAAAAGAAAGATCTATGACTAATCTCCCAATGTATGGTATAACGGCAAAGATTTTATCACAAGCAAGTGGAGTTAACCTATATCATGCCGTTGCTGCATATAAGTTAAGCATAATACAAGGAGCGAGGTTAATGGACTGGGAAAATATCGGAGAACTTCCAATGGCTACATTGGAAACTACTGGAATTGTATTATCTCCTGGAACTTTAGACATAGCGAGTATATATGAACAATTTGAATACAAACAAACAAATAGATATTAAATAAATAAAAACATTATGGCAGGATTCGGAGACAATACTAATTCACGAACTTCAAAAAGGCTATCAACTTTAAGTAGGTTTGGTACGCGATACGAAGATCTATTACTTAAAAATTCAAAAGCAATTGGATTTATTGAAGGACAACTATCTTCTAGATCAGATCTATCCGGATCGAGCAGCGATCTACTTAGATATTCAATGGCAATTGCGGATACTACTTCTCAATTAAGAACTAAATCTATAGCATTCTTTCAATTGGACTACGCAGTAAAACGAGAGAGACTCAGGGATGTTGCATCTAATGGTGAGATTGAATTCGTATTAGATACCATAACAGATGATATGATCGTATATAATGATGAAAATAGATTTTGTCATTCAAATGATTTAACTGGAAAGTTAATGTACGTTGGATCAAATAAAACAGAAAGACTTAAATATCAAGATGATATTATTAAAAAGTATCACTCAAACTTTGATGATATGTACACAGCATGGGGATTCTCAGAAGGAATTTCAGCATGGCAGTTCGCATATCAATTTTTGATTGAAGGTCACTTAAGTTTTGAAATAGTATATGATAACACTGATCATCCAACAAAGGTTATAGGATTTAAAGAATTAGACCCTGTATCTATATCTCCTAATCTTACTAAGGATGCACGTGGTAAATTATTCTTACAGTGGACACAGTACGATCAAGCAGATGGTTCAACTAGAATTCTTGCTGATTCACAAGTGATATACATTTCATTTGCTAATCATTTTAAAACTAAAAGAATTAGTTTCGTTGAAAGAATGATCAGATCGTTTAATATGCTTAGAATATTAGAACATTCTAAAGTCATTTGGCACGTTATGAATGCTCCAATTAGATTACAAACAAAGGTTCCAACAGGGTCCAAGAGTTTTCAAAAAGCCCAGGAAGATGTAAAGGAATTTATGAATCTATTAAAAGAAGATGTAAACTTTAACGGTGATACTGGAGAATTAACAGTAGAAGGTAAACCTAACGTATTATATTATAAAAACTACGTAACTCCTGTTAATGACAAAGGAGAAGGAATATCAATTGAAGCACTTTCGTATCCAGGGCCTAACTTGTCTAACTCAGAATTACTAGGTTACTTTACTAAGAAATTAAAAATGGATAGTAAAATTCCTTATTCAAGATGGGAAGGTCAATCAGGAATGGGAGCTTTTACTTTAAATGCAGAAGGAATTACTAGAGAAGAAGTTAGATATCAAAAGTTTGTTAGGCGACTACGTTCAGCTTTTTCTGAATTAGTAGTAAAACCCTGGCATATTCAAATGTGCTTAGATTTTCCTAATTTAGTAGATGACTATAAATTTAAAAATGCAATAGGTATAAATTACCATAATGATAACGTGTTCGAAGAAATAAAACAAAACGAATTAGAAGCTAAACGTATTGCATCATTCACGGCTAAGAAAGGAATCATGAAAGACGATGGAACTCCTTATTATTCTACTGAATATTTAATAAGGAAAGAATTAAAAATGTCTCAAGATGAAATTGATTCTAATGCAGAATGGTTTAAGTTTACTTCTGATGAAAAAGAAGATCTTACTCCTAATCTAGACGCAGAAGCACCTATTCTTCCAGACTCTGGAGTAGCTCCTTCTCAAGCAGTATCTACTCCAGAAGCCGGAGGAGCTTCAGAAACTATTCCAGGCGGAGAGGCCGGAGCAGATGGACAACTATAATATAAAATCCCCATTTACAATAAAGCAAATGGGGATTTTATCTAATATTCTTATTGATATCTAAAAGGTGTCTGGTTTATATTTATCTATATCTTCAGTATCCAATATGAAACCGCTTCTATCCCTATAACCTTTGTTGGATGATTTATCTTGACCTTGGTCCAGTTCAAATTTATGATCATACCAATTATCAAGAATAGTATAATTACCCGCTGATTTATTTATTGCTATTAGATCTATGTTTTTATAATTCCTATTATAGTATTCTTGATATAACTGTATTACATCATGATCGGCTTTGATATAGTATACAACAACACGCTGAGTGTATTTTTCCTCACGGCTTATTTTATCGATTTTTGATAATATTTGAAAATAAGGTAAAATATTATCATTTAACTCTTTTTTATTTTCTATTTGTTTTAATAATGATTCTCGTGTTTCATCAACGTCATCTATATTTAAATAAAATCTAGTAAAGCTTAACAGCTCAGTACCTTTAACATCTTCTCCTGCTAAGAATTTATCTATATCTTGTTTTTTAATTGCAACATCAACACTCGAATAACCTCCGTATTCAGTAGTTACTGTTAAATCTTCACCGTACTTTTGTCTACCTCCTTCATTTAATACCCATTTGTTGTAATTTAATATATCTAAATTTTTCATACTTTAAGTTTCTATTTTAGTTATTTATTCTTTTTTTTTAATCATACAATACAGCGAACGGAGATTTTCTTCCATCTATATTAATCTTTAACGCATATACTTTATTATCTTTTGAGTCTGTTGTATATACAGGAGATATCTTTATTTTTCTATACTTCGCTTCAGGTATATATGTATATATCTGACTATTTGCTTCATCGGATAAAGCGAATGGATTTAATTCAAAATCAAACAGATATCGTTCAACATCTAAGCCAAATCCAGGCTCACCTAGTACTTCTCCTTTATTTGTATGTAAAGTCATTTTAACTTTGTTAACAGTTGCCTCAATCTCATCATATACTTCAATTTGATCAGGTCTAAATAGCGGATCATTCTCCGGTCTCATGTAAAAATCTCTAGTGTCTCCCATAATTTATAATTTTTTATTAATGACCTGCGCCATAGATTCCTAGATCTTTCATAATCCATAAATCTTCTTCATCTGGATTAACTTCACTTACATAATCCATGTACTCAAACATATCTATTAACCTGTCATCCGTTAATACCCATTTTCCGTTATCGTTCTTTTTACAATATGCATGTAATAGTCCAGTAGGCTGACCAGAGTAATCACCTGAAGAAAACAAACTTCCTCCTAATCCTCTATCTTTAACTGGATCGTATCCTGTATGTGTTTCTTTCGTTGTAGATCGCCATTTTCCTTCATGAAAACCACTATCTATAATGGTTACCCTAAGGCGAGTTTTTCCATGTAACTCAAAATAAAATCTTTGCATTTCATTATAGGCTCTTCCTTCTTTTCCAGACTCAAATATAAACCTTAACATCCTAAGTTTAACACTATCTTTTTTATTTAATATTCGTTGCTTACCTTTGTTATATTTTGATTGATAGTCAGTATCAATATAGCGAGGATGATTATCCGAGTATTTTTCTTTT
>TARA_Y100000385_G_scaffold25800_2_pt1 | contig 26862 bp, 24 predicted proteins | sample TARA_Y100000385 | Tara Oceans TARA_Y100000385 (sample SAMEA2620980) | marine metagenome | biome: marine biome (ENVO:00000447); feature: surface water layer (ENVO:00002042); material: "saline water (ENVO:00002010), including plankton (ENVO:xxxxxxxx)" | depth 5 m
ATTTCAGGCAGAAATCTATTTTATAAATTTATCTGGCAATATTCAAATCCGTTTTGGTGTGCCTTATTTTGATGTTTTCGACCCAAGGTTTATGGATTTTGCTGTACCAATGGCTGTGCGAGGTACTATAACCTTTAATGTCACAGACTACAAAGGTTTTATAAAATTAAACCGTCTAATAAACTTTGAATTAGACGACTTTAAAAGGCAAATTAAAGATGCTGTAACCAAATATATTAAAGGTGTTGTAACGAACATACCAGCAGACAATGGTATACCTGTTTTACAAATGGAAAGGAAAATACTTGAGATTAATGATTTAGTTGCAAAGTATTTGGGTAGCAGACTTGAAACAGATTTTGGTGTAAACATGAAAGGTTTGGATATTGCGGCACTTGAAGTTGACAAAGAAGCTGAAGGTTATTCTGAATTAAGAAAAGTTACAGCGGAACAAACGACAAAAACTGTTGGTGCTCAAACTGACGTAAATATTAAAAATCTACAGGATACGCAAGAAATTAATGCTAAGAATATGGAAGAAACTCTTCGTATCCAAAGAGAAGAAGCACAAAGAGCTCAAAAACTACAAACAGAAACTCAGAATATTTCTGCTCACCAACTAAACCAACAAACAGAAGTTGCTAAAACAGCAGCAGAAAGCATGGGGAAAATGGGTTCTGGTGGTAGTGGTGGCTCTGGAGGCGGAGGCGGTATGATGGATCCCGGCTCAATGATGGCAAGTATGGCAATGGGCGGTGCAGTCGGCTCTGGTATGGCAGGTGCTGTCGGTGGGATGATGCAAGGAATGAACGAGCAAAAACAAACACCACCACCTCCTCCACAAGTTCAATATAATATTTCAGTAAATGGACAACAAAGTGGCCCGTTTGGTTGGCAACAATTGCAACAGATGGTACAAAGTGGACAATTTACAAAAGACACTTATGTATGGAAGCAGGGTATGGCAAATTGGGAATTAGCAGGAAATGTTCAGGAATTATCATCATTATTTGGGGCAGTTCCTCCTCCGCCACCGCCAGCACCTTAATTTATCAATCAATAAAATAAATATTATGGATGATAGTAGTTTTTTTTCAATAGACAGATTAGTAGAATTCGGAATGGGTATGGCTGTTGCTCAACAAATGGTAAAAACCATGAATGAATCAATGACTTATATGCACATTCCAGGTGCAATGAACTCAATGGAGAAACCAAAAGAAAAGTTTTTCTATGCTATGATTGAAGGCAATCAAGCAGGCCCATTTTCTGAACAAGAATTGGCTCGCTTGATAGCTGAAAAGAAAGTTTCAAAAGAAACTTATATATGGATGCCATCAATGCCAAACTGGAAAATGGCAGAACAAATACCAGAAGTTTTAAAATTGGTTGCATTATCTCCACCACCGTTTCAACAAAATAAATAGCTTATGAAAATAAATTTTGTACAAACAATAATAGCCATAGCAGTAAGTGCTCTTATCGCTTATGGCTTGTATCATTTTCACAATGGTGTAAACCAAATGCTTCTAAGTATTGGCAGTTTTGTGTTTTTATCAGTTACACTGGCTTTAAGTATAGGTGTAAACTTTGAGCAATCACGAACAACAACAAATATTAGAGTTGTATCGGGTATTTTCTTTGGACTAGCATTAGCAAGTAATTTAGTATTCTCAATTTTTAAGTTTTCAACTCCAAGTTATGTAATTACTAACGGGATTTTATTATTGATTTTTGTTTTAATTGTATATTCAATAAATAAAGCGAAACAATGATAATAGAATTTTAAAAGTAGTAATGTGAACATTTAGGATAAGGGAAAACACACCTTACCTTCGCTGAAAGGCAAATTGTCAAAACACACAGAGCCAACGCTCGACCAAATTTTACCAAAGAGCCTTCCAGCCCTTCCCACATAGCAAGTGGTCAAAAAGAAAAGAATTATAGCAAATTGAATGAAATACAAAAGGAAATACATGGGAAGAAAGGTCAGTTGGTAACACGCAATATAAAAAATTGGGTAGATAGTGCTAAATATGAATATTTTAACAACAAATAAACAGCGTGGTAGTTTGAAAGTTTTGTGTTTAAATTACCCAACATTTTCATATTGCCAACGTTAGCAAGTATTGCGCCCGGGATAGAATTGGAATACAAACCGATTCATTTTTGGTGTATATTTACACCAAACTTAGAATTATGGCAAGACAAAGTATCTCACTAACAAATCCAAACGACGAATGGCTGAAGAGTCAGGTCGCCAATGAAGAATATTCAAGCAAAAGCGAGGTTATTAATGACTTAGTGAGACAAGCTAGAAACCAGCAAGCCCAAGTTGATTGGCTGAGAAATAAACTTGAGAGTGCAGAAGCTAGTGGATTTACGTCAGAAAGCAAGGAAGCTATTTTGAAAGCATCCAAAGCAAGATTGAATGCCTAACTACAAACTGAGTAAAGAAGCCAGAAATGACCTTACTCGAATTCAGCAATATGGAGTTAGAAAATTTGGCGAAGCTCAAGCAGACAACTATTTTAATCAGTTCTTTGAATTAATTGCAGAGAGGCCTCTTGCCTTTGAATCAGTCGAATTCATTAAACCCGGATACCGAAGGTGTTTATGCGGTGTTGACAGTATTTTCTACCGAACCGAAAAAGATAATGTCGAAATCATGGCAATTGTTGGTCGACAGGATATTTCCCTGATATTATAACAAAGCACGCTTGCTAACAACAACTTAAAGGCAAATGCTAGCGATAGTGTAAATTTGAAACAATTGAAATTTAAGAACCATTTCCCGAGTTCCGAAGAGTCTGCCAAGGGCAGTAAGTGTATTGCCGGCCAGGCAGGGTTCCAGCCGCACCCAATCAAAACGCAATAGGAATGAATATTTTGCCTACGCTTCCAAAAGCATTTATCCCGCAATTTACTGATCATTAGGGTGATATAATCTATTCGGTACGATATATAAACATCCTTTACAAAGTTATATTTACATCGATTACACTTTTTTAGGGTTGCAGTGCGCAGGAGAGAATAAACGTTGACTCAGAATACTATTTTGAAATTTAAGCACACTTTTATAAACCCCTAACTCTTGCCTGGTGAGTTCTTAGCGCCAATCATAATTTCATTTAAACAACTTCAACAAATAGTCTACATACAAGCAAAAACTGTAATTTCGCCGTTTAACAATTGAAACACTTTTTACCATGATAAAGCACACGCTTATTGAAAACCTAGTGCACGTTTCTATTGAAAATGTCGATTTTTCATACAGAATACCTCTTAATAAACTGGGAAACACAGTAGATTGGAGAATAGGAGAAAAAGATGGTCCAGACATAAAAATTAAGAAGGTGTCCAAATGGACCCTTCAACTATTCACTAAAAAAGTGGCCTTGGATAATTATCTATTGGATTTCAAGGGTGTTATCGAAAAATACAAATCGGAAAATTCCATCAACTGGAAATCTACTTTTTTGGCAGTAGCCGTTCAAAATGAATACAATCGCTTAAAAGAAACTTCGAAAGAGGCCGATAAAAAGTCAAGCGAGGCAGAGCTTATTTCAACTTTAAAAAAGAAGTACAAACTGGATTAAAAGCAAGTGGCTATCTACTGGCTGAATAAAAGAAGAGCATACTTCACTGAAGAGAAAATTGAAGCCAAAAAAGTCAGCGTAAAAGGAAACCCAGCTTTACTTTAGGTTTTGATTGATTCCTTAAAGTGCCGCTATTTTAATGAAGTAATTCAACCAACCTGTACTTACAATTGTTTACCTTACAAACTCAAACAATGAAAACAATACTCATCATACTCGGTATTCTACTTTTAGCCTTTATTGCTTTTCAATTATATGCCATGAAAGGACAAAGCGGAATTGAAACCTATCCCTACACCGTAGAAGAAAAATTCGACAACTTTGAAATTCGCAGTTACGAAGCAAGTCTTTTTACTATGGTAAAACTCCCTCCAAGCGAATATAAAACCGCTTCTGGACAGGGGTTTAGATTGCTTGCTGGTTACATTTTTGGTGGTAATGAAAGCAATGAAAAAATTGCAATGACGTCACCTGTGCAAATGTCATTAGAAGATTCAATGACCATGATGTTTATGGTGCCTAAACAATACAAAAAGGAAGATTTACCCAAGCCAAATCAGTCTCAAGTCAAATTCCATGAGGAACCAGAAAAAAGGGTAGCTGCAATCACATTTGGTGGCTGGGCAGATGACGACAAAATTGAGCGCTACAAAAAAGAGCTTATAAAAGCATTAGAAGCTCAAAAGATAAGCTACACACAACGCTTCTATTTTTTAGGTTACAACGCGCCTTACGAAATAGCAAATAGGAAGAATGAGGTCATTGTAGAACTTGCAAATTAAACCAGCTTTAAGCGTTTATTGAAATTACTGCCATTTTGTGTCCTTACAAACACCATTAAAGAAAGCAATTGACCCATTCAGATATTTGATAACTGGGGCATACTAAAAATAGAACAGTTTGCGTTACACTTGCTTTCAAATGTAGTTATGACCTTATCTAAATCTATAAAACCTTCATTGCCCCTTCTTGCTATTGCAGTGCTAGTTTCAGTTTATTCCTGCAAAAAAGACGAGGAAGATACTCCTGTTACTCCCCAGTGTTTAGAATCCGCTATCGTTCAATTTGACCTAACTAAAGCCTGCCGATTCAGCGCTAAAGTTGATCGCTATACCTTTCAAAGAAAAACTGTTTATGCATTGGTCCTAGGAACTTGTGGCGCTGATCAAACCACCGATATTATTGATAGCGAGTGCAACACAATAGGCACATTAGGTGGTATTGCCGGCAACAACAAAATTAACGGCGAAGATTTTTCAAACGCTATTTTCATTGAAACCCTTTGGGAAAATTGATAAAATGAAAGCACTCCTAGCAACTTCGCTTTTATTTATAAGCCTAGTATCTTTAAGCCAAGTAACTACTGAGAAAGTAATCTCAATCGGCCCAACACTTTCCTTCCAGAATTACGAACACTTTAAGCGCCTTACTCTGAATTCTCCCGACTGTCGAGTTGAGTTTTTGAGCGACTTCAATTTTGAGTGGGGTTATGATACAAAAGTGTTGGTAAAAGAAACCAAATTGAGTGAAACCTTATCGGATGGGACTGAATACGAATACGAGCTTATTAAAGTAGTTTCTAAAACTAAGGTTGCCGATTCTACTCAGTTTAACTTAACCATTGACCCTCAGCGCTACTATTACGAATTGGAGGGATATGAGGCGCACATGAACAATACCTTAAAGCAACTCGACGATAGCACCTATTTCTACTTTGACGAAGTAGAAATTGAGGTACCTGAACAATTGCGCGAAACCGTTAAAAGTATGGCTCCGGGTAAAACCAGTAGCATAGGCCGATTCGAGTTTGTAAATACCAAACGCATAAAGCTGCTTCGATTAATTAATTGATGTTATTTTGGTCGCCTAAATAGTTACACTATGAAAAAAACATTCAAAATTATCGTAGTACTTGCGCTTAGTTTTCTAATTACTACCAACCTTACTTCATGTAGAAAAAAACTGAAAGGAGAAAACTTGTTGTACGAAGGAACATGGACGAACGGGCAGACCTACATGGAATTAGATAGCCAAAACGGGATTTTTTTGTTCGACCCTTTTGACACGAGCTCTACCTATGTAAAGACTTGGCTGCCGGGAGATGTTACTATGACTTTCGAAGAAAGTGGAAAAGCAACATATTACCGATACTCCTACTCTAGTTTTTCCAGTGGTTATTCTACCTCAACATCTTCTGAAGAAAAAGAAATTAAAGGAAAAGTAAAGATCAAGAATAATACTTTGACCGTTAAGTTTGCTTTCATAAAAGAGGAATTTACAATTACCAAGCCGCCAACAAATGATGCTATGGGCCGCTATATGGTTTTAAGTGGTGACACTTTTAGGTTAGAGCCTTAATTGACTTGACCAATAAAAAGCTCCTGCAGCATAACCAATGGTCAATACTTCAGCGAAGTAGGTTTAACCAATTATTTATAGTAAAGTAAGTGGCTTAAGAAAATCAATATCTCTAATTTTGCAGATTAATTCTGAAAGTGATTTGCATTTTCTCATGAGAAGGCTAATCTGCGTTATTGGAATTAAACAATAAAGTAAAATCCAGAATACAGTTCAACTCCAAGTTGTTAGAAGAAATCATTGATGGCCGAAAAAATTAAGGAGGAAGAATCAGTAAAAATCAGTCAAGAGCAAATTGACAAATGCCTTGAGGTTTTAGAACAACTGAATTCCGATACCGACCAAATTTTTGAAATTCCAAAAAATAAAAGAGTTGCCTTAATAACTGCTGCTGGTCGATTTTCTCGACCTGGAAGAGAAGAGTTTGCAAGACGTAAAAAGTCCGCTAAAAAAGTTCAAAGACGAAAAACCAAGGAAAAAGATAAACACGCTCGAAATGCAACGGGTATTCGTTCTGCGCGAGAAGCGCATATATTCGAAGCTCCCTTGATGATTGCCTTAACGGGTAAAGAAGATGAGAATGCGGTTAAACTATCTTCTCCAAGAAACTGCTACGTCTGTAAAGAAGAATTTAATTATTTGCATCACTTCTACGATACAATGTGCAAGGAGTGTGGCGATTTTAATTATGCTAAACGTTTTCAAACTGCTGATTTAACCGATCAAGTTGCTCTAGTTACGGGTTCACGACTTAAAATTGGCTACCACATTACTCTTCTAATGTTACGTGCTGGTGCCACTGTAATAGCCACTACCCGATTCCCAGCGGATTCTGCCATCCGATTTGCAAAAGAACTCGATTTTCACAAATGGAGCAATCGCCTCAAAATTCACGGCTTAGATTTAAGGCATATTCCAAGTGTGGAAATATTTTGCAATTTTATTGAGCAGAAATACGAACGATTGGATATTCTAATCAATAACGCTGCTCAAACGGTAAGGCGTCCTGCTGGATTCTATAAACACCTTATGGCGAATGAAGAATTGCCTACAGATCAATTGCCTCAGTTCGCACAAGAATTATTGAAAGATCACAATGCCTGCATCAGTGAAATTCGAGCTTTGAGTTCGACGTTTTCTGAAAAGGAAGAAAAAAACTTGCCAGTTAGCTGGCACGGAAATCAAATCGGAATTGGATTAAGTGCTTCGGCTAAACTTTCTCAAATACCTTACAGTATTGATAATTCGTTACCAACCGAAGAAGTATTTCCTGTTGGAGAATTGGATGCGGATTTGCAGCAAGTTGATTTGAGAAAAACAAACAGCTGGCGACTGAAATTGGGCGAAATTCACACCAATGAAATGCTGGAAGTACAGCTCGTTAATTCTGTGGCTCCTTTTGTATTGGTGAACCGTTTGGTAAACATCATGAAAAAGAAAAATACCGGAATGAAGCATGTCATTAATGTTTCTGCAATGGAAGGTAAATTTCACCGTTGGCACAAAGAAGACCGTCACCCGCATACCAACATGGCTAAGGCGGCTTTAAATATGATGACGCATACTTCTGCTTCAGATTTTGCAAAATTTGGAATTTATACCAATGCCGTAGACACCGGTTGGGTTACTGATGAAGATCCAGCAGAATTGGCAAAACGTAAAGAAGACTTGCACGATTTTCAACCTCCGTTAGATATTGTTGACGGTGCTGCAAGAGTATTAGATCCGCTGTTTGACGGTATCAATACCGGCAAACATTGGTGCGGGAAATTCTTGAAGGATTACCGTCCAATTGATTGGTAGGTTGGTTGGTTGGTTTCTGTCCTTTTGTTCTCGATACATTCCGCGAAAAGCGGAATACTCAAACTGACATTAAAGAATAGTTTAGTTCAATTCAATTCAGCAATAAAAAACATTAATACTGTCCTTTCGAGTGGCCACCGATAGGAGGTTGTATCGAGAAGCCTTTTACCCATTTGCTGTCATGCTGAATTTATTTCAGCATGACTAATTAATATAAAGCATCGCATTCCTTAAAAAAGGAAACTCCCACTTATCCTTAATCTATTTTGAGTATTCAATTACTCAACTACATTTGTCGCAAAATTTATTTGCTAAAAATTCGACGTATGCTACATTCCAGAAAAATAAATCAGTGGATAATTCCACTTGCCGCTTCAGTGTTATTCGCTGCTTGCGCATCCAATGAAAAAGAAGAAACTAAAAAAACAGAACCTGTGATTGACAATATTTTACTTAAAGAATGGACAGGCCCTTATGGTGGCGTTCCGGCGTTTGATTCAATGAAATTGGAAGATGTAAAGCCTGCTTTGCTTCAAGGTATGGAAATGAATCTTGCTGATATTGATGCTATTGCAAACAATGAAGCAGCTCCAACATTCGAGAATACTATTGTTGAAATGGAAAGAGCGGGTGCGCCTTTAAATCGAGCCTTTAATTATTACGGAATTCTTAGTGGAAATATGTCTTCTCCAGAGTTTAGAGAAATTCAAGCGGAAATGGCACCTAAATTTTCTGAGTTCTCGTCGAAGATTACTCAAAATGAAAAATTGTTTCAGCGCATTAAATCGGTTTATGATGCTTCTCAAAAAACACCATTAGCAGCTGACAAACAACGAGTTTTAGATTTAACGTATATCAGCTTTACGATGAAAGGTGCTGAATTGGATTCGACCAAAAAAGCAGAATATGCTGAATTGAGCAAACAACTTTCTAGTTTGTATACCAAATTCTCGAGCAACACTTTACATGATGAGGAAAACTATGTGACTTATTTGACAAAAGATCAGTTGGGTGGTTTATCAGAAGGATTTGTGAAATCTGCTGCAAAAATTGCTGCTGATAAAGGCAAAGAAGGAATGTACGCTATTACGAACACCCGTTCTTCAATGGATCCATTCTTAACCTATTCTACTGAAAGAGAATTGCGCAAACAAGTTTGGACCAATTATTATTCTAGAGGTGATAATGGAGATGAGTTTGACAACAATGAACTGATTGCCGAAGTACTTAGACTAAGACGTAAAAAAGTAGAACTACTTGGATTTAAGAACTATGCTGATTGGAGGTTACAGGATAGAATGGCAAAAACTCCAGAAAATGCAATGAATTTAATGATGGCTGTTTGGCCAGCAGCAATTGCTAGAGTTGCCGAAGAAGTTGCGGATATGCAAGCAATTGCAAACAAAAACGGAGACAAGATTACTATCGAGGCTTGGGATTATCGTTTGTATGCTGAGAAAGTCCGTAAGGATAAATACAATTTAGATTCTGAAGAAGTAAAACAATACTTACAGTTGAATAAGTTAACCGAAGCTATGCATATGGTTGCAGGAGAATTATTCAATTTCAAATTCACACCTGTACCGGAAGGTTCGGTTCCAGTATTTCATGAAGACGTTAAGGTTTGGGAAGTAACGGATCTCACTTCTGGACAAAACGTTGGACTTTGGTATTTAGATCCATATGCACGGCAAGGAAAACGATCAGGTGCATGGGCTACAACTTATAGAAGTCAGTCTAGTTTTGATGGTGACAAGAATGTATTGGCTTCAAATAACTCAAATTTTGTAAAACCTGCTCCAGGTGAAGCATTATTAGTGTCCTGGGACGATGCAACGACGTTCTTCCATGAATTTGGACATGCATTACATTTCTTTTCATCTGACGTAACCTACCCTACTCTTAACAGCGGAGTTAGAGATTACACAGAGTTCCAATCTCAATTACTGGAAAGATGGTTAGCGACTGACAAAGTGATTAACAACTACTTGGTACACAACAAAACGGGCGAAGCTATGCCGGCAGAATTAGTTGCGAAAATCAAAAAAGCAAGTACGTTTAATCAAGGATTTTCTACTACTGAGTATTTGGCTTCAGCCATTATGGATATGAAATTACATTTAGCTGATCCTGCAACTATTGACATTGATAAATTCGAAAGAGAAACTTTAGTTGAAATGAATATGCCGAAGGAATTGCCTATGCGTCATAGAACACCTCATTTTGGTCATGTATTCTCAGGTGAAGGCTATGCAACTGCATACTACGGTTATATGTGGGCCGATGTGCTTACTGCTGATGCTTCTGAAGCATTTGCTGAAGCTCCAAATGGTTTTTACGACAAGGAACTGGCCGCAAAGGCAGTTAAATTTTTATTTGCTCCTAGAAACGCAATTGACCCAGCTGAAGCTTACAGATTATTTAGAGGCAGAGATGCTAAGATTGATGCTCTAATGCGCGATAGAGGTTTTCCGGTACCGGCTAAATAATCTAAAAAACAACTTAATTTTAAAAGCGGTTCCAATTGGATTCGCTTTTTTTTGCAGAAACTTTTTTTTATTTAAGTTAGCTGTTAAAATGCAATTAATAATTAAATAGAGCTTTTATGAAAACAAGTAATAAATTCGGTATCGTAGCTACTTTGTTTGCTACAATTTTTCTTTCAAACATATGGAATCCCGTTTATTCCCAAAACTTTGAATTCACTTCATTTACAGTTATAGAATCTATTATACCAAATGGTGTTGGAAGATCTCGAATACTCAGTTCTAATGAAAAAAGAGATTATAAGGAATTTACAACTACGAAGTCAGCAGAAGATAATTCTAGAAATAAATCTGATAGAGATGAAATAAGAGTGCACAATTACGAAGAAACCAAATTGCTTAACTTTTTCAATATTGCTGGAATTAGGTTTCAAAATATAGCCGCTAATGATGCGATTGTAAATAGCAAGGTTACGTCTATGTTAAACGAAGGATGGGGAACTTGTCAATATTGTGGCTGGAGTTGAATCAGTAGGGTCTACGGACGATAGTCATGGGATTTTCGTTACTCGCTTCTATTTTAAACGTTCAAACTAATTAAGGTTAGATTTTATTAAGTAAAAAGAGCCATTCAAGGCTCTTTTTTTTAAAGGCCAAGGCAAGAAACTCTATTGATCCAGCTGAAGCTTACAGATTATTTAGAGGCAGAGATGCTAAGATTGATGCACTTATGCGTGATCGTGGGTTTCCAGTTCCGGCTGAGTAAGAACAATTTGATAGACAAATAAAAAGGGGCGTTAACGCCCCTTTTTTGTTGTAAAAGACTGGCAAAATTCCAGTCGCTATACAAGACATCTGCAAATGGTAAATAAGTAAAATGTTATTTTTGATTTAACTTATTATTATGAAAAACCTATCGCTCTGCTTCTTATTACTTACGTCTTTCATTTTAACAGCTCAAAAAAATGACTATTCAATTGAGCTTGATGGTACAGATGATATGATTACCGTTTTAAACTCTCCAGTAATTGATAGTATAGGAGATACTGATTTTTCTTATCACTTGTGGTTCAAAAAGAAGTCTACTGACATTGTAACTGTCCCTAGTGAATATCTGATTGATAGAGACTCAAATAGTGCTGGGTTTTGGTCTCGTTTAGAAGCCGATGGGAAGGTTAGGTCAATAATTGACGAAGGGTCTAATGCCAATCAAATATACTCTAATGCCTCTTTTTACGATGATAATTGGCATTATATCGCTATAGTTGTTGATTTTTCAAACGGGTCGTACAAAGTTTACATCGACGCTATTTTAAATGACTCAGCTACTATGACTATCAATACTTCTAAAATTAATGTCCACGATAATTTAAATATAGGAGGAGTAGAATCAAATGGCACAAAGGCCAGATTGTTCAAAGGAAAATTAGATGATATAGCGTTTTGGAATAAGGCTTTAACCTCAGCAGAAATTACACAGTATATGAACTGCCCTCCAACTGGTGCTGAAATTGCCTAATAGGTTATTGGAATGTTGATCAAGGTACAGCTACAACAATTGTTGACCAATCTTTAAATAACAATATCAGCATTATCAACGGTAATCCTACTTGGAGTACAGATGCACCGGCCTATGCTTGTGATAGTTCGAAAAACGAGGTAACAGACTCTACCTCCATAAGCGAAGTAGTAAAATCTATTATTAAAATTTTCCCAAATCCAACGTGTGGAATTATTACAATTGATTTTGAGCAGGTAATCAACGGGCAGATATCATTTGTAGATGTTTTAGGTAAAGAATCCCTGAGAAAGAAATTTAATAACACTAAACTTGAAGTAAACCTTAAAGAGTTAGAAGCTAAGGGGGTTTATTTTGCAAAAGTTCTCGACCAAGCAGGAAGCGTTATTGCCATTAAAAAAATTGTCTATCATTAAGCACACTGGAGGTTGAAACCTATTCTACTTTTTAAACAATCAGCCCTGAATTAGGCGTAGTTCTTAACTAAGCTTTTTCATTAATAGCAACAAAACAATATTTATTACAGCCGTCGTAGTTGCAAACTACGACGAGTCTGAGGTCCACCCAATTTAGCTAAGCAAAATTAAAAATTCACTTGGTTTTAAGTCAAAATAATTGGTTTGTTGAGGAGCCAGTTTCTATTCAATTTTCAAACGCTAACTTTTCTTTTTGAACATCAAATTCTCTCCATTGCTCGTTAGCGATTAGCTTCGCTGAGCTCCCAAGCTCGGTTCCATCGCGTTCGATTTAATTTCTTCAAATTAAATCTAATCAGCTCATTCAATAATAAGGGAGCCAGGACTTCTATACTTCCTAAAACAGCCAAAGAATTGCTTCCAGCAGCAAGTAGAAGCTATTATTTATCACTTTTCAACCTTCTCTACAATCAACCCAACATCCAATACAGGAAATAAAGTACCTTCACCATTATTGTGTTCTAGAATAAATTCATGAGTTCCAGCTTCTAAAGAAATCCCTTTAAGAATTTGGTGTTCACTGTCCCAAATATCACCACCGGGCTCTCCAAGATAGTCTCCTTTATCGTCTCTAATTTTTAGCGCATAGTCATTTGTAGTCGTTGCACCTCCAGGCGTTTTTTGAGATAAAGTTACAGGCGCTTCTCTCTTTGCAAAACCAGTTGCATAGCGAAACGTTAGATAGACATTGTATTTTTGAGTAGCGTCTGCAATGTTTACGTTAAAGACCTTTTTATCCTTTTTGAACCATTGAAATCCTTCTCCGGTTTCGAAGTGCTCGTTGTAAATTTGATTGGGATTACAACCCATAATTCCCGCAGCAAAAACGATTAAAATAACTCCTAGATTCCATTTCATATTTTTCGATTTTATTTCAGTTTTAAACATAACTTATAATGAATTGATAATGAATATGTAACAAATTTGGTTTAAGGTATTTAACAACTTTCAAAATATACTACTTTTACGCCCTAAATCAAATAATTATGAAACAAGGATTACGACTGTTTTTTATATTGATGCTATCTATTAGTATTCAAATTTCAGCAAGTGCTCAGCAACCAACGGTTCCTGAACACGAAAAGAAAGTTTATATCAATGACGGAAACACTTATGTTCAAAAAAGTCTTCCACTTTATTTCAAATTCTCTACCTCTCCGGGTGGGCAACAATACGATCTTACTAGTAAAATGTCATCGAAGTATGCTAACCCGATGTATTTGGATACTGAAGGTATTAACTACATGAGAAGTAGATATGCTGTTGATCAAAACACGAAGAAAACAATACAACCTCAACAAGAAGTGATGTATGAGTTATATGCTGATGGATTAGCTCCGGTAACTCGTTTAAAGTTTGATGGTGCGCCTCGTTATAGAAGTGATCGCACTTATTTTGGAAAAGGATTAACCTACACGCTTACTTCTAAAGATGGTGTTTCAGGTGTTGAGAAAATTCATGCTGCAGTTAACTCAACTACTTGGTCGGATTACTCATCAACTGCTAACCTTGATAACGAAGGTGAGTTTACTTTGTCATGGTATGCGCACGATAACGTAGGTAATGCTGAAGATTTGAAAAGTGACAAATTTGTTGTTGATCTTTCAGCGCCAACTTCAAATCATTCAATAGTGGGTATCGTATATCAAGGAACGATAATCGCTCCGAGTACAAAATTCAATTTAGCTAAATCGGATAACCTTTCTGGAGTTAATAGAACTAAGTTCAGTTTTGATGGAAGAGCTGAAAATACTTACGGTGGCAACTTTGGAGTATTTTACTTAAAAGACGGTGAGCATACGCTTTACTATTACTCAGTTGATAATGTAAAGAACACCGAAGAGAAACAAGCTTTCAAATTTTACCTGGATAAAATTCCACCAGTAGTAACGCATACTATAAACGGAGACCAATACAAAGCGAGTAATGGTATTACTTATGTTTCTAACAGAACTACGGTAAGTTTATCGGCAACGGATAATAAAGCTGGGGTTAATAAAATTTACCACAGAACAGATGGTAAAGAGCGTTTTGATTATTCTTCAGACATTTCTTTTCCAGATGTAAAAGGTTCTCATTCTGTAAAATATGATGCTACCGATAACGTGCAGAACCTTTCTCCTAATAAATATGTAAATGTTTATATGGACAACGTAATGCCAACGACTGGAATCAAATATGGTTCTCCACAGTTTTTTGCACGTGATACATTGTTTATCAAGAAATCAACTGCAATAAAATTATTCTCTAAGGATTACGAATCTGGAGTTCAAAAAATTGAATATCAAATTGACGGTGATGGTTACAAAACGTATAGTGAATTCGCTATTCCTGCGGATGGATACCATTCAATTAACTTCAAAACAACAGACAACGTAAATAATGTAGAGCAAGAAAAAACTTCAAATTGTTTTGTTGATAATGTTGCTCCAGAAATTTACAATAACTTCAGTATTCAGCCAATTGGAAACAAAAAAGACCTGAAAGTTTATCCGAATTATACTCGTATTTATCTAGGAGCTACTGATGATCATGTTGGTACAGAATCAATTATGTACAGCATTAATGATGCACCATTATCCTTGTATTCTTCTGCTCAAACGTTGGATATTTCGGAAAGAAACCGTTTTTTAAAGAAGAAAATTAAGTACACGGTTAAAGTTGTTGCTAAAGATAAATTGGGTAACACCTCTGAAAAGCTAATTGAGTTTTATGTTGGTTTAGCTACTGACTAATACATTCAAATACAATTGATTTGAAACCTCCCCTGCTCTGCAGTGGAGGTTTTTTTTTGGTAAACAGAGCTCTTTTCTACCGTCTTTCCCGCTCAGGCGCATTGACGAAACAAGGATTATGGGTTACCAAATTATGTTGAAAGTTCAAATCAAAACTATTACGTCATTCCCATGTAAATGGGAATCTAAAAAATATTAACCACACTTTTTAAATAACTTATTATCAACCTTTGATTTTGATGTAATAGAAAGAGGAGGCTATATCTATATAATGACCAATAAAACTAAAACGGTCTTATACATTGGAGTAACTTCTAAACTAAGTCAACGGATTTTTGACCATCAGTCTGGAAAAGGATCGGATTTTACAACAAAGTATAATTGTACTGAGCTTTTGTATTACGAAGGATTCCAAAATATTGAAGAGGCAATTCATCGAGAAAAGATTCTGAAGAAATGGGATAGAAAATGGAAGGAAGAACTTATAAAGAAAGTCAATTCATCTATGAGCAGTTTAAATAATGAAGTATTAGATGAATGGTAATAGAATTTCTTTTTGAATATGAAGGTAGACATAAGAGATTCCCATTTTCATGGGAATGACGGCGATTAAATAATACGGGATTTATCTTTTTACACCGTTTGAGCTTGGTATTTCTGGCAAATCTTGAAGCTCAAACATTTAATAACGAAATAGTTGAACTTGAACTAAATAAAATATTGAGATGCTGAACTAAATTCAGCATGATAAATAGACGGAATATACTTGTATTACTTTAGCACAATGGACAAAGCCATTCTAAAGCAAAAAATTATTTCAGAATTGGAATAAACCAAACTTCGAATAGAAGAATTAAAGGAACTTACAAAACCCATTTCACCAGAAAATGCAATTGGACGAATAAGTCGAATGGACGCAATCAATAACAAAACGGTTAACGAAAGAACTTTGCGCCAAATGGAGTTCAAATTTCAGAAGCTGAATCTAGCATTGGAAAAAATAGACGAATCCGAATTCGGTAATTGCAGGAGATGCGGAAATGCTATTCAAGAAGGACGCTTGATGTTAATACCTGAGAACACACTTTGTATTCACTGTGCTAGTTAATTGCAAATAGGAATTGTGCATCTTCCATTGATAAAATATGCCTCATTGTACCTTGCGTCAATATCAAAAATCAACACTTTTTTGATGGTGTCAATTTCAAGCACGTTTATCGCGCCAGCATTTGCACTGGCTCCATTTTTACTAATATTATTGAATGTCGCACCTTGCAATCTTACCTCACCAAAAGGAACCAATAACTCATACAACCCAACTTTAAGAGGAATTTTACAGGATACGTATTTCTTAGTGGGCTGATAAAAGGTGCAATTTCCACTATCCTGCTCAGACAGTAAGTCAACCTTATATGCAAATTCAGAGGAGTCGAAATCAACCCCTACGTGCGCGTAAAAAGCTGTAGCCGATATCAACTTCCAAGGCTCTCCTTCAAACTCACCTTGAACAACCTGATCCTTGAAACTGTACCTCGGTTTAGCTGGCTCTTCAACTATTGGGAGTTCTGGTAATTGTTCGTCTTTTTACACGCACCAAAAAGAACTATTAATCCTAATAAAATAAAAAGATTTTTCAATGCATTTAATTCTTAAGCACTGCTTTAAGTCCATTCTGCAATAGGGAAGCGATGGTCATTGGCCCTACTCCACCAGGTACTGGAGAAATAGCAGCACATTTAGGTGCAACGGTTTCGAAATCAACGTCTCCCACCAATCTGAATCCAGATTTTTTGCTGCTATCTTCAATTCTGTGAATGCCAACATCAACTACTACAGCGCCTTCTTTGACCATATCAGCAGTTAAAAACTTTGGTTTACCCAACGCAACTATAATGATATCGGCACTCAAGCAAACTTCTTTTAAGTTAGCAGTTCGGCTGTGCGTTAAGGTTACTGTGGAATTTCCTGGGTTAGAATTTCGTGACATTAAAATAGACATTGGTGTTCCGACAATGTTGCTTCTTCCAATAACTACACAATGTTTTCCAGATGTTTCAATATTGTATCGACCCAACATTTCCATTACTCCATTTGGAGTAGCTGGCAAAAAAGTTGGCAGTCCAAGCGCCATTCTTCCAACGTTTTCTGGGTGGAATCCATCTACGTCTTTATGAGGAGCAACTCGCAGTGTTACTTTGTCTTCATCAATATGCTTTGGTAAAGGCAGTTGAACAATAAACCCATCAATTGCATCGTCGTTATTCAATTGATCAATAGTTTCCATGAGTTTATCTTCAGTTGTATCCGCTGGAAGTTCAATTAAGGTACTTTCAAAACCAACTCGCTCACAAGCTTTTACTTTTGCATTAACATAAGTTTGACTTGCGCCATCACTTCCAACAAGAATTGCAGCCAAATGCGGAACCTTAGCACCTTTGCTTTTGAGTTGATCTACTTGTTGCGCAATTTCTTCTTTGATTGCTGCTGACGTCGCCTTACCATCTAATAAAATCATAGTACTAAGTTTTACATTCCCTTACCTGGCATTCCGCCTTTTAGGCCCGCCATCATTTTAGACATGTTGTTTTTGTTCCCCATCATCTTCATCACCTTTCGAGTTTCAGAGAACTGCTTAATGAGTTTATTTACTTCTTGAACCTCTACACCACTGCCTTTAGCAATTCTTTTTCTACGGCTGCCATTTATGATTGTAGGGTTTTCACGTTCTTGGTCAGTCATAGAGTAAATCATAGCTTCAATTGGAGTAAATGCATTGTCATCAATGTCCACACCTTTGAGCGCTTTACCCATTCCGGGTATCATTCCCGCTAAATCTTTAAGATTACCCATCTTTTTGACTTGCTGTATTTGCTTTAAAAAATCGTTGAAATTGAACTGATCTTTTGCAATTTTTTTATGCAGCTTTCGCGCTTCTTCTTCATCAAAATTTTCTTGAGCCTTTTCAACCAATGAAACAATATCGCCCATTCCTAAAATTCGATCGGCCATACGCTTTGGATAAAAAATATCCAATGCATCCATCTTTTCACCCGTACCAACAAATTTTATCGGTTTATCGACTACTCTTCTTATGGACAATGCTGCTCCGCCTCTGGTGTCTCCATCTAATTTGGTTAGAATTACACCATCGAAGTTCAAACGTTCGTCAAATTCTTTAGCAGTGTTTACAGCATCTTGACCCGTCATTGCGTCCACCACAAAAAGAGTTTCGACAGTATTTATAGCGCGTTTGATTTCTTCAATCTCCCGCATCATTTCTTCATCAACCGCCAAACGACCAGCGGTATCAATTATTACCACATTGTTTCCATTTGCCTTAGCATGGGCAATTCCCTTTTGTGCTAAATCGACTGGGCTTTTGTTTTCTTTATCCGAAAAAACATCTACGCCAACTTGCTCTCCAACAACATGCAATTGATCTACAGCTGCTGGTCGATAAACATCACAAGCAACTAAAAGTGGTTTCTTACTTTTTTTAGTTTTAAGGTAATGTGCCAATTTACCGGTGTGCGTTGTTTTACCGGAACCTTGCAAACCAGCCATTAAGATTACCGTAAACGCATTGGAAAGATTCAGTTCAACCTCTTCCGACCCCATTAACTCCGCTAAAGCTTCTTGGGTTATTTTTACCATCAATTGGCCGGGAGAAACTGCATTCAATACGTTTTGGCCCAGTGCTTTTTCCTTGACCTCTTCCGTAAATGTTTTCGCTACTTTATAGTTAACATCGGCATCAAGTAATGCTCTACGTACATCTTTTAATGATTCTGCTACATTGATTTCGGTTATCTGACCTTGACCTTTTAAAATCTTGAACGAACGCTCTAATCTCTCTGATAAATTTTCAAACATAAATCTGTGCCTTATTACTTTACTTTATTGGCTCTACTGCGGTTTTCAAAAGTAGTAAATCTGAGTATTCATGGCCAATTTCAACTGAGCCATTTGGGTTAAAATGTCCTTAAACTTATTGTCAACACTATCCTTATAACGAATGCCGTTACTTTGAACCAATTTGTTGTTTAACAAAAAGGCGAGAAGGTCAAATAAAACAAGTAGACTCATGCCAAAGCCAATCTAAATTACCTCGCACCCGAAAGATACTAATCAACTAGAGTATCAAATTAAAGAAAATACTATTTAAGAATGAGCATGTTTTGAATTGCTTGAAGCTATCGCTAGACTACATGCGCTCTGGCGCATTAATTCCCAGTAAGTTCAAACAAAAGGCGATTGTTGCTCCTGACTGCTTAGTCAATTCAACCCGAAAACTTTCTTGAGCGGGATGTTCGTCGTCAAATATGGGCATTGACTGGTAAAATGAGTTGTACGCTTTTACCACATCGTATAAGTAATTGCAAAGTACAGCTGGACTATAGTTTACGGCGGACTCTTCAATAACTTCAGGAAGTTTTTTAATCAAACGCAATACAGTCTTTTCTTTTTCATGCAGTTCAGTTTTGACAAACGGCACTAACGTGCGTTCTTTTGCTCTTCTAAGAATGGCTTGAATTCTAGCATGGGTATATTGAATAAAGGGGCCCGTATTGCCATTAAAATCAATCGACTCCTCAGGATTGAACAGCATCTTCTTTTTAGGATCTACCTTGAGCATAAAATATTTTAGTGCAGCCATACCAATTGAATTGTATAGCTCTACTTTATCTGCATCTTCTAGCTCTTCTAACTTCCCTAAATCAGTAGTTATTTCTTCGGCCTTTTGACTCATTTCTTCCATCAAATCGTCTGCATCTACGACCGTACCTTCTCGCGATTTCATTTTTCCAGTTGGTAAATCAACCATGCCATAAGATAAGTGGTAGCAATCGGAAGCCCAAGAGTAACCAAGCTTTTCAAGAATTTTAAAGAGTACTTTGAAGTGGTAATCTTGCTCATTACCCACGGTATAGATCAGCCTGCTTATTTTAGGATAATCTTTTAAGCGCAATAAAGCGGTTCCAATATCCTGAGTCATGTAAACAGTGGTTCTATCTGCACGGATAACCAGCTTATTGTCTAAGCCATCTTCAGTTAAATCGCACCATACAGATCCATCTTCTTTGCGATAGAAAATTCCATTTTCAATATTCTCATTGACTATGTCCTTGCCAAACAAATAGGTATTCGATTCGTAATACAATTTATCAAAATCGACTCCCAGTCGAGCATAAGTTTCGTCAAACCCTTTGTACACCCAGCCATTCATCTTTTCCCAAAGACTGATAACTTTCTCGTCACCACTCTCCCATTTTTTAAGCATAGCTTGCGCCTCCTTCATAATTTGAGGCTCTGGCATTGCATCTTTGTCTCCTAACCAAGAATCAATAGATTCACGAACTTGTTTTTTATACTCTTTATCAAATGCTACATAATACTTACCAACCAATTTATCTCCTTTGAGGCCAGAAGATTCAGGAGTTTCTCGATTTCCAAACTTTTCCCATGCAATCATGGATTTACAAATATGAATGCCTCTGTCGTTTACTATTTGTGTTTTGTAAACCTTATACCCTGCCGATTTTAAAATTTCACTTACAGAATAACCCAATAAATTATTTCGGATATGCCCCAAGTGAAGCGGTTTGTTGGTATTGGGAGAAGAATACTCCACCATCAATTCTCCGCGGCTTTCCGTTTTTGGCAGTCTAGTTTCTATTGACTCCAAGTTAGCTAACCAATTTAACCAAAACGAAGAAGTTAAAGAGATATTTAAAAAGCCTTTTACCACATTAAATTTCTCGATTTCAGGTACCTTTTCTACCAAAAGGTTTCCTAAAGTCTCGGCTACCTGTTCAGGTTTACTTTTGGCTATGCGTACTAATGGGAAAACAACAATGGTAAAATCACCTTCAAATTCCTTTTTTGTTTCCTGAATTTGAATGGATGTTGAGCTTGGGATCTCGCCGTAACACTCTTGAAAAACCTTTGAAACTATTTGTTCTATTCCTTTTACCATAGTCATAAATAATGAGCTGCAAAAGTATCAATGTCTTTAAATTCAACTGATAAAAAAAACACAGATGCTTGAGATCTATAAAAGCCAATTTAATTCTACATAATAAAATGGAAATCAAGTTTTATAATTTAAATTCGCAGACTAATTAAATCATTGGGCTTTTTCACTAAATATTATTCTAAGGCTATTCTCTCGATAGTTTTTGGGCTGCTATTCTCAAGTTGTTCTACACTAATCGAAGGCAGTAGCGATGATGATTTGGAAGAAGGGCAGATAATTTACAAGATATCTTACCCTTACTTAGATTCGAATGACATTGGCCTAAACCTTTTGCCAAAAGAAATGACGCTAACTTTTAAAGGTGACCACTACAAAGCTGAATCAATTGGCGGAATGGGGCTTTTTGCTGCTGGATTTATTTCCGACAACAAAGAAAAAACAATGGATTATTTTATGAAAGTAATCAGTTCGAAGTACGCTTCCAGGTTTACGAACAAAGGTGTAAAACGATTCCACAGTGACTTTCCGAGTTATCGTCTTGAAAAATTGGACACAACACGCAATATTGCTGGAATGGATTGCAATGCGACTCGAGTAATTTTTTACAATAACATTGTTTCCGATTACATTATTTGGCATACCGATCAAATAAAATTAAAAAACTCTAATTGGTGCTCGCCATTCCCAACAATATCGGGTGTGTTCATGGAATATCAAGTTCAACAAGAAGGATTAGTTTTAAAAATGACTGCCAACTCTGTTCAAAGAGATTCAATCAGTCCCGACTACTTTAAAGTTCCCTTAGATTTTAAAATTGTTTCCAACCAAACCTTGACCCGAAAAATGAAAGAAGCTTTTATGAGCTTTGACTACTAAATTGTAAACGTTTCCATGTTTATAAATACCCTTGCAATACCAATGTTTATGGGGTTAAACGCTAGCTTAATTGTTACTTTTGAGCATTACCGAAAGTGCTTAAATGGCCAAGAAACAAAAAGAAAATTCAGATAAAAAAGGCGTGGTATTAAGGAGGTTGAACCCTTTTCCTTCAATTATCAGAATGCTTTCGAACGAAAAGTTCAGAACAATTACTGGACTTTTACTCATACTTAGTTCCTTTTACCTGCTCATTGCTTTCATTTCCTTTGTTTTTACTTGGAAGAATGACCAAGATTTATTGTTTGGTTCTTGGACAGAACTGCTCGTTAATCCAGACATTGAAGTTGCTAACTGGTTAGGTAAAATTGGCGCAATCACTTCTCAACTCTTCATCAATGAAAGTTTTGGTGTTGCCTCTTTTCTTATTGCAGCTATTCTGTTTTTGTTGGGTGTAAAAACATGGCTAAATATTAGTTTAATGCCATTGGCTCGAACCATCAAAAACATCATATTTATTATAATTTGGACTAGTGCCTTCCTATCCTACTTTATCGATTCGGATTATTTGTTTGCTGGTGGTGCCAGCGGATATTATATGAACGAATGGCTTCAGAGTGTTATTGGGTCGGCAGGAACGATACTCTTTTTGTTTTTTACCTTAATCATTTATTTTATTGTCTCCTTCAATTTCTCTATTCGCGCAACTTGGGCAATGGCAAAAACACTCTTGCTGAAAGTTATCCCTAATTCAACTGTTGAAGAAGAAAACCTTGGAACATCAGATGAAAATGAAGATACCAAAGCAAATACGGAATTCGAAAATATTAGTACTGAAAATCTTGAAAAAGAATTAGAAACTCCAGCGGAACAGTTGTTTTATAACGAAGAGCAATCTGAAGAAGCCGAACTATCGGCGAAAGTAGAATCCGATGGCTTAGAAATGGAAGTGCAAACACCTACCGAACCATCTGCTGACTTGCAAAGCGAAGAAGAAAAAGTTGCCCCACTCGAATCTAACATAGCTGAAGAAGAAGTTAAGAAAGAGGATGGCGATGATTTGGGAATGGATGTAGCAGTTGCTGAGAGTAATGAAGAACTATTGTCGGATCGCGACGTAAATAAGTTGCTGAAAGACCATGGCGAATACGATCCTACGCTAGACTTATCTAAATATAAGTTTCCTTCCATTACTATGTTAGCAAATCATGGTGACGGAGAAATAGAAGTAAATCGAGAGGAACTAGAGGCAAATAAAAACAACATTGTAAATACGCTAAGTAATTACAAAATTGCAATTGATAAGATTAGCGCAACCATAGGTCCAACGGTAACGCTGTATGAAATTGTTCCTGCTCCAGGCGTTCGTATTTCTAAGATTAAAAACTTAGAAGATGATATTGCTTTGAGTTTAGCTGCTTTAGGAATTCGAATTATTGCACCAATTCCAGGGCGAGGAACTATTGGTATTGAGGTTCCAAATCAAAACCCTGGAATCGTATCGATGAAGGCAGTAATCGCAAGTGATAAATTCCAAAACTCAAACATGGAATTACCTCTGGCATTGGGAAAAACAATAAGCAACGAAACCTTTGTTACCGATTTAACAAAAATGCCACACCTTCTAATGGCGGGAGCTACCGGTCAAGGAAAGTCTGTTGGTTTGAATGCCGTACTGGTTTCTATTCTATACAAAAAACACCCCTCTCAGGTAAAGTTTGTATTGGTGGATCCTAAAAAAGTGGAACTTACTTTATTCAATAAAATAGAACGTCACTTTTTGGCAAAACTTCCAGGAGAAGAAGAAGCTATTATTACCGATACCTCTAAAGTTGTTGCTACCTTAAATAGCCTTTGCGTTGAAATGGACAACCGTTATGAAATGCTCAAGGAAGCTCAATGCCGTAACTTGAAAGAGTACAACAAGAAATTTGTTGAGCGCAAACTGAACCCTGAGAATGGCCACAAATACCTTCCATACATTGTGGTGGTTGTGGATGAGTTTGCGGATCTTATTATGACCGCAGGAAAGGAAGTTGAAACTCCTATTGCTCGGTTAGCTCAATTAGCGCGTGCTATTGGCATTCACTTAATTATAGCAACCCAAAGGCCTTCGGTAAATATTATTACTGGTACGATTAAAGCAAATTTCCCTTGCCGTATTGCCTTTAGAGTTACTGCTAAAATTGACTCTCGTACTATTTTAGACGCTGGTGGAGCTGATCAGCTCATTGGGCGTGGAGATATGTTATTTAGCAATGGAAACGATTTAATTCGTATTCAGTGTGCGTTTGTGGATACTCCTGAAGTAGAAGAAATCACCAACTTTATTGGAAACCAACAAGGGTATCCAGATGCGCTGATATTGCCAGAATTTGTAGGCGACTCTGAAGGTAGCCAAGCTACCTTAGACGATGAAGATAGAGATGCCTTGTTTGAAGACGCTGCCCGTGTTATCGTTATGCATCAGCAAGGATCAGCTTCATTATTGCAACGTAAACTTAAACTAGGTTATAATCGCGCGGGACGAATTGTTGATCAATTAGAGGCAGCTGGAATAATTGGACCATTCAAAGGCTCGAAAGCACGAGAAGTTTTAATACCCGATGAGCTTTCTTTGGAACAGTTATTGAGTAGAGGGTCGGAAGACTATTAAAATTATTAAAAATGAGATACTTAACACTTACATTGGCCCTTTTTGGTTTTACTTATTTCGCAAATGCTCAAAGTAGCGATTTAGTTCCAAAAGATCCTGAGGCTAAAAAAATTCTAGATAAACTATCTGCTAAAACCAAAGCCTTTAACACAATTACCGCAAAATTTGAATTTAAATTGGTCAATGAAGCAGAAGGTTTAAACGACACCCAAGCAGGCTCAATCATTCTGAAAGAGGATAGATATATAGTCGATGCAGGTGAACAACAAATCATTAGCAACGGAACTTTAGTATGGACGTATTTAAAGGACGTTAAAGAAGTTCAAATATCTGAAGTGGACGAAGACGACGAGGAATCAATGCTGAATCCTACTACCATATTTACAATGTACGAAACAGGGTTTAAATATGTAAAGGCCGATGACAACACAATTGCAGGCACATCAGTGAACGTTATTAGAATGTATCCTTTAGATCCTTCTGAAAAACCTTTCCATACGGTAATCTTGAATGTAGATAAAGCAAAAAATCAAATTCATAGTATTGAGATAAAATCGAAAGACGGAAATACCTTCATTTACACAATCAAAGATTTTATTGGAAATAAGGAATACGCTGATACCAAATTTGAGTTTAAAACTCCAGCAGGCGTTGAAGAAATTGATTTAAGGTAATTTCAAAAAAAGCTATTTTACTGAAAGCCCTTCTGGAGTAAATCGAGAGGGGCTTTTTTATGCCTAATTGAAAAAATCTAGATGATTATCAGTAACAGGACGTCATTCTTAGAAAAGACGAGTATTCAATCAGTTCAGTCAACAAATAAGGAAAGAGCTTGTATATTAATTATTGACCAAAAATATATCACTAATTCAAGGTCTCAATTAAAAATCTCGAATAGCTCTATAATTTAGAAAAAAGTCGGTTTTAGTATAACGAAAAGTTTTACCTGCATTGGTACCTCCTCCAAAATAAACTCCAAAGGCCAGTGAGTTGTTCGCTCCTTCTATACTGCTGCTCCAGTATGGAGTACCAGCGAATCCTCCAATATTATCTTTTTGGGCATACAATTTTTCTAAATCTCCCTTACTAGGCAGTCTCCACTGACCATTGCCCTGTCGCGTATAGTCTTTACACTTATCAATAGCAGTTTGCCAGTTAGTTCCTTGAGTAACATCTGCCGAAGACACTAATAGTCCGTGTATTCCCGAATTATCAATTTCATAAATAATACCGCCTTCAAAAGAGTCGCCCACCTTAAGACGGATTATTTCATCCGTCGTAAAATTCATTTCATCACTCTTAAAGAATTTATCATCGTCATTAATTGCGTAGGCTTTAACCAATAATGAAAAAGTGAATCTTTATTCAGAAGTTTGAAATCATAAATAGTGTCTCCATCTAAAACTTCCTTTACTTATTTAATTATAGAAGGAAATACATCCTCAACATCTTGAAAATAAAACCAATATCGCTTTTCTTAACTATAGAATTTGACTTCAAAAATGCATCTTTCCAATCAAATGTGACTGGGCGTAATTTCATCATATCGGACAATTCCACAGCAATAGCCACAATATTTTCTTTAGCTCTAATCCCGTTCAGCCAATCTAAATAACTAAATACTATTTACCAGTATATTCTAAATTTACCCCATGAATATACATAACTCCACTATTGGTATCCGCTGAATTCGTCCCTTGTCTTCTCAGATAAAAATGCAGAACTTTTTCTGTAGAGTTCATAGAAATAGAATGGCTATATTCCTTCAATCCATATGCAGTTGAAGAAACATTTAACGAAACAGTGCTGCTGCTTGTCCCTGTAATCGTTGTTGAATTCTCAGCTAATTTTGCACTCCCAAAGCGGAAGGAAATATTTCCCGAATTAGTAACATTACTATACAATAATTTTATTTTCACAGCTGTACCAGCAACCCAGTCACTTGGTAGAGGCACAGACATTGCAATTTGACCACTTACATTGTCTCCCATTTCAATAACTGGAAGTCCCGAGCCTCCCACGATACTTTTCTTAGTTGTTGAACCAGAAAATGCTTCCGTTGGAAACATACCTGGCGCAATTACAATACTCCTGATAACATTTGGCATCGGCGCACCCCACGTTAAATTACCATTGCCATTAGTTTGTAAAAATTGACCAATAGTACCATCAGTATTTGGATAAATAACATCGCCCAATTTTAATTTACCTGAGGTAACAACTGAATCAATGGAACCGTTGCCTAATTGAATCGTGTTGGAGCTTGAAACTTGCGCACTATGACCTATAGCTGTGGTATTATTCAATGCGCCTGTTGTTACGCCTGCATTAAATCCTATGGCTGTGTTATCTCTTCCTATCGTGTTTCTATGTAAGG
>TARA_Y100000385_G_scaffold280409_1_pt1 | contig 26831 bp, 28 predicted proteins | sample TARA_Y100000385 | Tara Oceans TARA_Y100000385 (sample SAMEA2620980) | marine metagenome | biome: marine biome (ENVO:00000447); feature: surface water layer (ENVO:00002042); material: "saline water (ENVO:00002010), including plankton (ENVO:xxxxxxxx)" | depth 5 m
TGGAAAGAAACAAGTGGCGAAGATGCCGTTTATTTAATAAATAATTAAACTATGAGCGAACTGAGTGTGGATCATTTATTAGGAATTAAATATCTCAATAACGATGATATAAGCCTTATTTTTGACACTGCCGATCATTTTAAAAAAGTGATTAATCGTCCCATTAAAAAAGTACCCTCACTAAGAGATATAACCATTGCCAATCTTTTTTTTGAAAACTCAACCCGTACCAAATTGTCCTTTGAATTGGCACAGAAGCGTCTGTCTGCAGATGTAATTAACTTCTCTTCAGCACAGTCTTCCTTGAAAAAAGGGGAAACCTTAATAGATACTGTAAATAACATACTTTCCATGAAAGTAGACATCGTTGTTATGCGGCATCAAAATCCTGGAGCAGCTAAATTTTTATCTAAGCATGTCAATGCCAAAATTATCAATGCTGGAGATGGTGCACATGAACACCCAACTCAAGCCCTTTTAGACACCTATTCCATACGTGAAAAATACGGACAAATTAAAGGAAAAAAAGTAGTGATTGTTGGAGATATTTTACACAGTAGAGTGGCCCTGTCAAATATATTTGCCCTTCAACTTTTAGGGGCTGATGTTATGGTTTGTGGTCCCAAAACTCTGATTCCAAAGTATATAGACAAATTAGGAGTCACAGTTGAAACAGACTTGAGAAAGGCCTTAAACTGGTGTGATGTAGCTAATGTACTTCGAGTTCAAAACGAACGCATGGATATAAGCTATTTTCCATCAACTAGAGAATACGCTTTACAATATGGCGTGACTAAAGAGCTTTTAGATTCTCTAGATAAAGAAATTACAATTATGCACCCAGGTCCCATTAATAGAGGAGTTGAAATCTCCAGCGAAGTGGCTGACTCTGATCAATCAATTATTCTTAATCAAGTTGAAAATGGTGTCGCCATTCGAATGGCTGTAATGTATTTATTAGCTTCAAAAATTAACTAAACCTATGATTATTGATCACAAAGACGCCACGGCTGTTATTACCCAAGAAAAAACAACTTTAAAAGAATTTTCAAAAAAGCTATCGCTGCTCTACGAGCGTTTTAAATCTGATGATATTATTGTTCATTTAAATAATACTACAACAGCAGATGTGCATTTCATAAGTCCATTAGCGTCCAAGCATCTGACTGCAAAACGCTGCTTTATTGTAGTAAGCTCAGAATTAAACCCCGATGATTTTAACGATTTGATTATTGTTCCAACGCTTCAAGAAGCCCATGACTTCATAACAATGGAAGTGATACAACGTGACTTAGGACTCTAAATAAACAATTGTGAAGCTATCCATTTTAGGCTGTTATAGTGCAACTCCGCGTATCATTGCGCATACAACATCTCAAGTATTAGATGTTAGAGGCCATATGTTTTTAATCGACTGTGGAGAGGGCACTCAAGTTGAACTGAGAAGACATAAAATTAAGTTCAATCAAATTAAACATATTTTTATTTCGCACTTGCATGGTGATCATTATTTCGGATTGGTTGGGCTTATTTCTACTTTCAGATTACTCACCAGAGAAACAGATTTACATATATACGGACCTAAAGGCTTAAAAGAACTAATTACTTTGCAAATTAAACTTGCAGATTCATGGACTAATTTTAAACTTATTTTTCACGAATTGTCCAGTAAATCTTCTGAGCTTATTTTTGAGGATGAAAAAGTATCGGTTCAAACCATACCTTTGGACCATCGAGTTTATACCAACGGCTTTTTATTTAAAGAAAAACCCTATGACCGCAAGTTAGATATTAATAAAGCAAAAGACTTAAATATCGATAAAGCTTACTACAGAAAACTTAAGCAAGGAGAAGATGTTGTGAATGAAAATGGCGAATTGATTTCTAATGCGAAGGTCACCTATGACGGACAATTGCCAAAAAGTTATGCATTTTGTAGTGACACTGCTTATAATGAAGCAATTATTCCACTTATTAATAACGTAGATGTTCTTTACCACGAATCCACTTTTCTGGAGGCCCATGAAAATTTATGTACAAAAACCAAGCATTCCACAGCTAAACAGGCAGCTACAATCGCATTAAAAGCTAAGGTTAAACAGTTAATATTAGGTCATTATTCCACAAGATATGGAGGGATTGATCAATTTAAAAGCGAAGCTTCAACGGTTTTTAAAGAGGTTTATCTTGCACAAGATGGAAAAGTCTTTAATTTTTAAAACTTTTCAAAGACACCAAGACCAAATAAGGCAAAATCGTATTTGACAGGATCTATCGGATCTAATCTACGTAAACTATAATCCAACTCAGCCAAGGCTCTAGCGTCATTTTGAGGGCGTGTTAACAGTCCTAATTTCCGGGCTACATTTCCAGAATGCACATCCAAAGGACAGGAGAGTTGAGACGGCTTTAATTGGGTCCACAACCCAAAGTCTACTTTTGTATCATTTGGGCGAACCATCCACCTTAAAAACATATTAATTCGTTTTGCTGCAGACTTTTTTAAGGGGTCACTTATGTGTTTCTGTGTGCGTTTAAGATGATCGATTTCAAAAAAATGCTGTTTCAACATATGAATCGCTTGTTGTAAACTATTGGGTTCTGCATAGCTGTTAAAAACACCCTCTAACCCCTTGTGATTTGTGTAAATATGTTTTAAGCTCTCTATGAATTGAATGCAGTCTAAACCATTAAAGGTGCGGTGTACAAATGAACTTAAGGTTTTAAGATCTTTTGGTTGGTGCTCCATCACGAACTGATAGGGAGCATGGTCCAAAAGCGCCATTAAACGTTTGGCATTATTGATAATACTTTTACGATTTCCCCAAGCAATTGTAGCGGTTAAAAATCCTGAAATTTCTATATCTTCCTTCAAGGAATAGCGGTGCGGAATTTGCAAGGGATCAGATGCAATAAAATCAGCTTGGTTGTACTGAATTACTTTTTCGTCTAAAAATGATTTGAGTTCTGAATGTTTTAAGGGTCCCAAATTAGTTTGTTTTAACAAGCCCATCCGACATAGTGATCTTACGATCTGCCATATCAGCCAGTTCATGATTATGTGTTACAATCACGAAAGTTTGACCAAAACGATCTCTTAACTTGAAAAAAAGTTGGTGAAGTTGTTCAGCAGATTCACTGTCTAAATTTCCTGAGGGTTCATCCGCAAGTACCACAGATGGATTGTTTATTAAAGCCCTTGCCACAGCAACACGTTGTTGCTCACCGCCTGATAATTCACTAGGCTTATGGTGGATTCGATCGCTTAAGCCTAAGAAGCCAAGCAACTCCTTAGCTCTAAGTTCAGCCTCCTTTTGAGAGCTTCGCTTAATATAAGCAGGAAGGCATACATTTTCTAGAGCTGTAAATTCTGGAAGTAACTGATGAAACTGAAAAATAAAGCCTAAGTGTTCATTTCTAAAGCTTGCTAAAGCGCTTTCTGACAAATTGCTGATATCAATCCCGTTAATATGTAATTGTGTTTCATTATGTGAACTTGGCTGATCTAAAGTTCCCAGTATTTGTAACAAGGTCGTTTTTCCTGCACCAGAAGCACCAACGATAGAAACAATCTCACCTTTTTGAATGTCTAAATCTACGCCTTTAAGCACATGCAGTTTATTGAAATATTTATGTATTTGTTTTACAATTATCATAATGTGAAATTAAGATTTATAGTTTTTATGTGCAATGTTTAACTGTAGTTTTAATAATTTGTTTACTAACTTTACTAAAAATTTTTATTATGAAACGTGGTGTTTTTGCTGGCGGCTGTTTTTGGTGTACTGAGGCGGTCTTTAATCGACTTAAAGGAGTGTATAATGTAAAGTCTGGATATACAGGAGGTTTTATAAAAAACCCTGCATATAGAGAAGTTTGTCAAGGAAAAACAGGGCATGCTGAAGGCATCGCTTTTGAATATGATGACGCTTTGATTTCTTATGTTGATTTACTAGAAGTGTTTTTTGCGACCCACGATCCTACAACAGTTAACCGCCAAGCTAATGATGTAGGGACTCAATACCGTTCTGCTATATTTTACACTGATAATGAGCAGTTAGAAAGTTCAAAAAACTATATAAAGTCTTTAGAAGAGGCAGGTGTTTTTAAGGATCCTATCGTGACTCAATTGCGTGCATTAGAGACCTTTTATGAGGCGGAAGAGGATCATGACAACTATTATGATTTAAACAGAGACCAGCCCTATTGTACCTATTTAATTGACCCCAAGATTAAGACTCTTACCACTAAATTTAAAACTTTGGTGAAATAAAACATATTTATCAATATGCTTAAAAACAAAACTAAATCCACCAAATTACTTCTTAGTATTTGTTTTGATCTCCTAGGGTTTGTTTCTTATTTGATCCCTTTATTTGATGTAATTTGGGCACCTTTATCTTCCTATATGATGACTCAATTATACGGCGGTAAAAAGGGCTTAATAGCAGCTGTGTTTGTGTTTATTGAGGAGGCGCTTCCGCTTTCAGATGTAATACCTAGCTTTAGTATAATGTGGTTTTATTCTTATTATTTAGACAAGGAAACTAGTGAAAAAGAGTAATATTTAATCCTTTAAATATTTTCCCAATCCAAAGCGTTTTAGCATTTTTTTTTCAAAGTTCCAGAAAAATTTAAACTGTCCAAACAACCATCCAAAAAGCAGCAGTAAAAACTGATAAAAAATCAAACTTATAAAGACAAACAACAGCCAATAAAAGAAAGGGTATAGGTTGTCTTTTGTAATTCCGATCCACTGTATAAAAGGCCTTCCTACAAACATGGATGATGAACCCGTAATTGAAAATACTATAAAAATACGAATAAGCTCCCAGCGTTGGTTAACGACCCATTTACCTTCTAACTTATAGATGGCATACAGCACTATTTTTAAAAAGATAAAGTATAGAAGTGTAAATAATAATGCTCCTAAAATATAAGTGATTAAATACGGTTTTTGAGGAAGCAATTCTTTCCAGTAAGGAGAAAACTTATTATCCACTGATTCAATATTTATTGAACGTGTTAATTTAAGACAACTGTAACACAAAATTAAAATTCCAATAAGAGGAAATAATAATTGCCAATTATGCGTGATTTGCCACTTTGCTTTAAATTTTTTCATTTCCGTATTTGAGTCAAATATAGTACATATCACTGATAACTATCTGATGCTTTTTATCTTTTGTATTCAGAGGTTTTAATAGCCATAACAGTTATGTTATGGCTATTTAGCATCGGTTTTAAAGCAATTATTTGAGAAGTGCTATAATTTGTGCCGCCAACTCAGATCCAATGCGGTCTTGTGCTTGGTTAGTTGCTGCGCCAATATGGGGTGTTAATGATACTTTTTGATTCATTAGTACTTGAACTGCTGGAGTCGGCTCATTTTCAAAGGTATCCAATCCTGCAAATGCCAATTTGTTGGAGTCCAGAGCAGCAACTAAGGCAACTTCATTGACAACACCACCACGAGCAGCATTTATCAATCCAGCGCCTTCTTTCATAAGTTTTAATTCCGCTTCTCCTATGACAAAATCTTTTTGCGCAGGTACGTGTAAGCTTATAAAGTCAGATTCTTTTAAAACAGTTTCTTTAGAGACTGTTTTAATTTCAAAATCTACTGCTTGCCCATCAAAAAAGGAAACCGAAACAGTTGTTTTTTCTATAAAGGGATCAAAAGCAATCACCTTCATCCCAAGACCTAGTGCCATTTTAGCCGTAGCTTGACCAATCCGCCCAAATCCAATAACTCCTAAAGTTTTACCTCTTAACTCAGTACCCTTGGCATAGGCCTTCTTTAGATTTTTAAATTTTGAGTCTCCGTCTAAAGGCATATTTCTATTTGAATCGTATAAAAAACGAACCCCAGAAAATAAATGTGCAAATACAAGTTCTGCAACAGATTCAGAAGATGCCGCAGGAGTATTGATGACACTCAATCCCTTTTCACGGGCATAGGCTACATCAATATTGTCCATTCCAACACCACCTCTTCCAATAATCTTGAGTCCTGGACAAGCGTCTATAAGGTCCTGGCGTACTGTTGTGGCACTTCTTACTAAAAGGGCTATAATATTTTTAGAATTAATAAAATTCACTAATTGTGCTTGTGCTACAGTTGTTGTTAAAACTTCAAATCCTGCAGCTGTTAAATCGTCGATTCCACTTTGTGAAATACCATCGTTGGCTAATATTTTCATTATTTTATGCTTTACGTTCTAATTCACTCATTACTTCTACTAGGGTCTCTACGCTACTCAATGGGAGTGCGTTGTACATGGAAGCTCTATAACCTCCAACACTTCTATGTCCGTTTAAACCACTGATACCTGCGGCTTTCCACATGCCATCAAAAGTGTCTTTTAAGCTTTCATCCGCAAGAGAAAAAGTGGCATTCATTGTAGAGCGATCCGCCTCGGCAGCAAAACCTTTAAACACAGGATTTAAATCTATTTCTGAATACATTAAACGTGCTTTTTTAAAATTTTCTTTTTCAATAGCTTCAATACCTCCCAAACCTTTTAACCATTCCATAGTAAGCATGGAGGTATAAACTGCAAATACTGGGGGAGTATTAAACATACTGTCTTTGGATATTTGTACTTTATAGTCCATCATGGAGGGTATTTGTCGGGATACCTTTCCCAGAATGTCTTCTTTGACGATTACAAGTGTAGTTCCGGCTGGTCCCATATTTTTCTGGGCCCCTGCATAAATTAGATCAAATTTAGAAAAATCTAGAACACGAGAAAAAATATCACTGCTCATATCGCAAACCAATGGCATATCTAGTTCTGGAAACGCTTTTATTTGAGTTCCAAAAATAGTATTGTTAGAGGTGCAATGGAAGTAATCAAGATCGGAGGGAATTGAATAGCCTTTTGGAATGTAGTTATAATTGGAATCCTTGGAGGAAGCAAGCTCAACAACTTCTTTATGCATTTTCGCTTCTTTTATCGCTTTGTCACTCCAAGTCCCTGTATTTAGATAACCCGCACGGGTTTCTAATAAGTTCAAGGCTACCGCTAAAAACTGTGTACTGGCGCCGCCTTGAAGAAATAAGGCTTTATAGCCTTTTCCTTCCAAACCTAATAATTCTAAGGCAAGTGCTCTCGCATTTTCCATTACATCACTAAAAGCCTTACTTCTATGAGAAATTTCAATTAGAGATAAACCGTCATCAAAACCCAAAACTGCTTTTGCTGATTTCTCTAATACTTCTTCAGGTAAAATACAGGGGCCTGCACTGAAATTATGTTTTTTCATTCTTAATCGTGTTGTGTGAATTTAGTATTCACAAATGTTAATTAATCAAGCTATAAAGGTCTGAATTAATTGTAGATAATTATATATGAAAATGCTAATATTATGTTATATTTTCAACAAGAAATGAACAGTGTCAATCCCATCCGCATAATCCTCTAGTTTTGGGGTCTGGGTACTTCCAAATGAAAGGTGATCTTCTTTTAATCTGTTAGATACGATACATTGTATCTTATCAGAATCCGCTGCTAACTTAGTGGATAAGCTTTCTATTGACTCGTATTGTTCATAAAAAAGAGTTGCAATAGGGGAGGCGTAGCTGGGGTCTTCTTTAAGCATTAAAAATCCATTTTCGAGCATTTTAAACTCACTCATTAAGTATACGGCCTTGTTATAATCGTAATTATTCGCATATTTTGCCCCCTCTATAATGGGATGCCAGTGATAGATAGCTTCAAAAAAGGCCTCAAAGTTGTAATCATTAGGAACAAACAATTTTGAAACACTGCGACAACCAAGTCCATAGTATTGAAAAATGTCCTTGGAGAGTTCTAATAAATCTTCTTTAGATTCATTTCCCGTTAAAATGGCTAAAGAATTTCTATTTTTTCTAATTATTGAGGGTTTATTTTTGAAGTAATATTCGAAATACCGCGCAGTATTATCACTTCCAGTGGCTATAACAGCATCAAATCCTTCCAATTTTTGATCTAAAAACACAATCTTATTTTTAAATTCTGGTGCTAACTTTACAAGGTAGTGTACTATAAAGGGCAGAAGGTGTTTATCATTAGAGGATTGTTTGATTGTAATTTTATGATTACATATCAAGGCACATAAAAAATCATGAAAGCCAACTAACGGAATATTTCCAGCCATAATTAAGGCAATATTTTTCGGGCTGGTGTTTTCAAAGTTGTAGTTGGAGGTCCAATTAATTAAAACTTCTGTTGTTAAAAGTTTAGACCAGTTTTCAAGAGCATACATAATATTAGACTTTGAAAACCATCCATTGTGCTCTTCCGCTAATTTTATTTGATGCTTAAAACCATCGAAAAACAAATCATTAAATAGGACGGTATCATCCTTAGAGACTGACTCCATTGTGAACTGACTTAAGAACCGTCCCAATTCGTTTAATACTACAATCGTATTTGTTTTGCTATCCATTATTTGTTTAAACGCTTTTTTGGAGTTATTTTTGCTTGCAAATTTAAGCAATATATATCCAAACACTGCTATGGCAATAATTATAACTGACGAATGTATCAATTGTGGGGCTTGTGAACCTGAGTGTCCTAATACCGCAATTTATGAAGGTGCTGATGATTGGCGTTATAAAGATGGTACTAGTTTAGAAGGTGATTTGGTTTTAGCCAACGGCAAACAAGTTGATGCTAATGAAGCTCAAACGCCTATAAGTGATGAGTTGTATTATATTGTGCCTGATAAATGTACGGAGTGTGTAGGCTTTCACGAAGAGCCACAATGCGCAGCGGTATGTCCAGTCGATTGCTGTGTGCCGGACGAAAGCAACGTCGAATCTGAAGAAGTTCTTTTGAATAAACAACGCTTTATGCATCCTGAATAATAAAAAATATCACAGAAAAAAGCCACGCAGATATGTGTGGCTTTTTCATTTGTTTTAATGTATTTGTTCTAGTGCTTAAAACTTGTAGTTTAAAGATAGACTAAACAATGTCCCTAATTGACTAAAGTGGTAGCCGTCGTAGGTCATTTGGGAATAACGTTGGTTAAACGTAATTAGATTAGACTCGTTCTGTATTTGCGTTAAACCAGAAGAGGTAATCGCAGTGTCATCAATAATCCCTTGTCCAGTAGCATTATTGGCTACAAATTTCCATTCTGGTAACACATTTAGTATATTATTTATGTTTAAGGCAATTGTAAACTTTTCAGTCGCATTGTAATTAATTCCTAAATCAGTTACAATTTTTGGTATGAATTCTGTACGGATATTTTCATTTAGGTCTCCTTGCTGAAAGGTTGTTTTACCAAAATAGGTGTTGTTAAGATTTAATCCAATTTTGCCGATATCATAGTTTGAGCCTAAAATCCATTTTGTTTTTGGTCTACAGGTGAAGAATAAAGCTTCTTGGGTTGCGTTCACAACAGATTGCCCAGCATCTTCTATTAATTTAGGGTTTTTCACTGCTCCCTCACGTTCATTTTGAATGGTATAATTACCAGATAAATTTAAACTTAATTGGCCATTTCCTAATTCGATATTGTTTTTGCTTATAACAACATCGAGACCAGAAGTTCTTGTGTCAATAGCATTTACAAAGAAACTAAGGTCACTAATATCTCCTGCTCTTAAAACATCATCTAAGGGCGTGGTTCCTATGTTATTTCCGTCCTCATCATACTCTGTGCCGGTTATTTCAGTACTTAGCACGATACGGTCCTTTACTGCAATGTTATAATAATCTAAAGTAAAAGAAATTCCGTTATCAAATTTACCGCCCAAACCAAATGTAAAGTTAGTAGAAGATTCAGCATCTAATTTTGGAATTTTTAATGAATTTGCTTGTGGAGAAACATTGTTAACTAAGCCCCCTACAACGACACCACCACCACTAAAGCTGTATTGAGCTTTTTGTGTATAGATTTGGTGTAAGGTAGGCGCTCTAAAGCCTGATGATACGGACGCTCTCGCTCTTAAATTATCGGTTATCTTTAAACGCGAAATTAATTTATAAACAAAAGTATTACCAAAATCTGAATAGTTTTCAGCTCTAATCGTACCACTTATCAAGAAAGCATCAGAGACATCATAGTCCAAAGATAAATAGCCCCCAAAATTATAGCGGTCAAATTTGCCAGATTTTTCTGGGCTATTTCCTGCAAAAGAATCGGCACCACCACCATCGTGTGAAGACAAAACCCCTTCAATCACGTCAAAAGTTTCGTTTCTAAACTCAGCACCCATACCAATGCTTACTTTATCAGAAAGAATTCTGTTGATATCAAGGTTTCCTACTTTATGAGAAAAACGCGTTCCTCCCGGGTCAAATGATATTGGACTGTTTTCTCTATATAGATCTGTTCCTGAAATTAGTTCTACCCCTTCATTTGTATCAATTATTCCATCTCCATTTAAATCGTAGGCTAAAACATCAACAATTCCATTTCCATTTAAATCCCCTAAATATGTATTAGGAGTTAAAACAGAATTTCTATTATGAGAATTATTTACTTTATATGTTTATGAATTTCCCCCTGCTGTAAAGCTAACATCCACATTCCAGTCGTTAATTTTCGTTTTAATTCCAACAGTTGCATTGTAATCATTTAATACGCCTTCAAAGGTGGGTAAATAGCCATCATAACCTCCAGGGTAATTAGGGTTTTCACCTGGGAAAAAATCAGCTAAATAAGGATAATCAGCTGTTGTTCTCCAATAAGGAGTTCTGTAATTAGCAAATGAGTTTATTTTTTTATACACATAGGCCGCGTTAAAATAAAGGGCTGAAGTGTCAGCAAGATCGTAAGCTCCATTAATTAAAAATTTTGAGGCGGCTGTTTCTGGTGATCCATTAATATTTCCAGCATCTGGTTTTCTTGATAAAAATTCTTCTACTTCAGATAAATTGGCATCAAAACCAGTATCTTTATCCGCTTCTCCTAAGGCACTTACAGCACCTGGTCTGTTTGCCAAATTAGTCTTAGACATATCAATGGTATAGTTAATAAATCCTTTAGCATCGCCAATAGCAATTCCATTATTCACACTTATACCTAACATCTCCCCATCGCCTTCAGAAGTGATGCCTGATCTAACCGTTACAGAACCGTCTTCTGCATTGTCTTTTAAGATGATGTTAATGACTCCTGCAATTGCATCGGATCCGTACTGAGCAGAAGCCCCATCACGAAGAATTTCAACTCGCTTGATGGGATTTGTTGGAATTGCAGAGATGTCAGCAGCTGTTTTCCCACGCCCTGGTGAGGTTTGTGTGTATAACAATGCACTAAGATTTTTACGCTTTCAATTAATAAGTATTAAGGATCTGCTGGGTCCCATATTTCGTATTTCATAGGGATCTAACAAAGCTGTTGCATCATTTACAGGAGTTTGAACCGTATTAAACGATGGGATTCTGTACTGTAATGCTTTGTCAAAAGTCGCTTGCCCTGTTCTTGAAATTTCTTTTGATTGCAGAACGTCTACAGGGAGTGGGGAATCCGAACTGCTTCGCGGGGCTGTACGGGATCCAACAAGAAAAACTTCGTCTAGAGAAGCCCCTTCTTCAAGGATCACATTTATAACTGACTGATTTGCCACGAGGACTTCAAGCGTGTTATATCCGACATAACTAAACACTAGTGTTGCCCCAGCAGCTACAGTGATTTGGTAGTTTCCATCAAAATTGGAGATGGCTCCATTGGTAGTGCCTTTTTCAATGATGTTAACCCCAGCAATTGGAATGCCATCCACAGTTGATATTGTACCACTTAAGGATTATGAAATAGCAATATTGATGCAACATAGTGCACAAATAGATAATAAATAATTTTTCATAGATTTTAGGTTTTTGTGATATTAATACAATCAAAAATAGGTTTTTTTTTAATAATTCGTAATAAATTGTAATAAATAGCTATTTTATTAAATAATTCGCAATAAATACATTGTATTATTTATGTCTTAAGTTTAAATAAAAAATAAACCTGCATAGCTTATATCGTAACTATCAAATAGACTTTAACTTAAATTGAACTCAATAAACTGAGTTTAAAATGCATTTTATCAACAGCTGTTGTTGCTTAAAGTAATTTACTTCCTCAACTAAAGTATTGATTAAAATAATTACATTTGCATTCAAATTTTAAGCTATGAAAGCAGGAATCGTTGGATTGCCAAATGTTGGTAAATCGACCCTTTTTAATTGTTTGTCTAATGCCAAAGCGCAAAGCGCGAATTTTCCATTTTGCACCATAGAACCTAATATTGGGGTGGTCAATGTACCTGATCCTCGCTTGTCTAAGCTAGAGGCATTGGTAGTGCCGGAGCGGGTCATTCCAGCAACCGTAGAGATTGTAGACATCGCTGGGCTTGTTAAAGGAGCCAGTAAAGGGGAAGGTCTGGGAAATCAATTTCTTGGAAACATTCGTGAAACGGACGCTATTTTACATGTGTTGCGTTGTTTTGACAATGAAAATATCATTCATGTTGATGGCAGTGTAGATCCCATTAGAGATAAGGAAACAATAGATATGGAGCTTCAATTAAAAGATTTGGAGACTGCAGAGAAAAAACTAGAAAAAGTTAAACGCGCCTCTAGAACAGGTAATAAAGAGGCCCAAAAGGAAGAGGCTGTTCTTGTTAAAATCAAAGAAAACCTTGAAGCGGGTACTTCAATTCGGGCAGTTGACTTTAGTGAGGATGACTATTTAGAGTTTGTAAAACCGCTTCAGTTAATTACTGATAAGCCTGTATTGTATGTGTGTAATGTAGATGAATCCTCTGCTGTAAATGGAAATTCATACGTAGAGCTCGTTAAGAAAAATGTAGCCAATGAAAATGCAGAAGTATTGGTGTTGGCGGTAGGGACGGAAGCAGACATTAATGAATTGGATGATTACGAAGAACGCCAAATGTTCCTTCAAGACATTGGTTTAGAAGAGCCAGGTTCCGCTAAACTTATTCGTTCAGCTTATAAATTGTTATCACTACAAACGTATTTCACTGCAGGAGTCAAGGAAGTTCGTGCATGGACCATAACTGTGGGCAGTTCAGCCCCACAAGCTGCTGGAGTCATTCATACCGATTTTGAAAAAGGATTTATTAGAGCGGAAGTCATTGCCTATGCTGATTATGTGAGTTTAGGCTCCGAGGTCAAGGTTAAAGAAGCGGGTAAAATGCGGGTAGAAGGCAAAAACTACACTGTTAAAGATGGAGATATAATGCATTTTCTTTTTAATGTTTAATACATAATTTATCAAATAAATTGAAAGCCAATGTTCTCAACAACAGAGGCTTTATTTTTGTTAATTAATTTGTGTTTTAAAGGTTTTATTTAATGTGCTGATGTACTATATTAGCCTGCTGTCACTAAACACCTATGGCTCAAAATTCAAATTACACAGAAGATAATATCAGATCTCTTGACTGGAAGGAGCATATCCGTATGCGTCCCGGTATGTATATAGGGAAACTTGGGGATGGATCTTCGGCTGATGATGGGATTTACATACTACTGAAAGAAGTTTTAGATAACTCAATTGATGAGTTTGTGATGGGTGCCGGTAAAACAATTGAAATATCCATTCAGGGCAGTAAAGTAACCGTCCGTGACTATGGTCGTGGAATTCCTTTAGGCAAAGTAGTGGATGTTGTTTCTAAAATGAATACGGGGGGGAAGTATGACTCCAGAGCTTTTAAAAAATCGGTTGGACTTAATGGAGTTGGGACAAAAGCGGTCAATGCATTGTCTTCATTTTTTAGAGTTGAATCGACACGAGACAGTAAATCAGCCTCTGCAGAGTTTGCATCAGGCGTTTTGCTTCAACAAGATTTATTAGAGGATACAACCCGTCGTAAAGGAACTAAGGTTTCTTTTGTTCCCGATGAAGCGATTTTTAAAAATTATAAATTCAGAAATGAATACGTCGCACGTATGCTCAAAAATTACGTGTATCTAAATCCAGGGCTTACCATTTTATTTAATGGGGAAAAGTTTTTTAGCGAAAATGGCCTAAAGGACTTATTAGAAGACAATACCAATGCATCCGATATAACCTACCCAATCATTCATTTGAAAGCGTCAGATATCGAAGTAGCACTTACGCACAGTAAAACACAATACAGTGAGGAATACCACAGTTTTGTAAATGGTCAAAACACCACACAAGGTGGGACGCATTTAGCAGCCTTTAGAGAAGCATTTGTGAAAACTATTCGTGAATTTTACGGAAAAAACTACGATGCCTCTGACATTAGAAAGTCAATTATATCTGCTATTGCTATCAAAGTTATGGAACCTGTTTTTGAAAGCCAAACAAAAACAAAACTTGGCTCCACAGATATGGGTGGAGGACTTCCAACCGTTCGCACCTTTGTAAATGACTTTATAAAAACCCAGTTAGATAATTTCTTACATAAAAACCCGGACACAGCTGAAGCCATTCAGCGCAAAATATTACAAGCTGAACGTGAGCGTAAAGAATTATCAGGAATCCGTAAAATAGCGAAAGAGCGTGCTAAAAAGTCAAGCCTTCACAATAAAAAACTAAGAGATTGTAGGGTTCATTTTGGAGATATTAAAAATGGTCGCAATCTAGAGTCTACGCTGTTTATAACTGAAGGGGATTCGGCTTCTGGTAGCATTACAAAATCAAGAGACGTAAATACGCAAGCCGTTTTTAGTTTGAAAGGAAAACCCTTAAACTGCTATGGCTTAACTAAAAAAATTGTGTATGAAAATGAAGAGTTTAACTTACTTCAGGCGGCTTTAAACATTGAAGAGTCTATTGAAGATCTGAGGTATAATAATATTGTGATTGCAACAGATGCTGATGTTGATGGCATGCATATTCGCTTGTTGTTAATCACCTTTTTTCTTCAATTTTTTCCTGAAATTATTAAGGAAGGGCACTTATATATACTACAAACACCATTATTTAGAGTTCGAAATAAAAAAGAAACTATTTATTGCTACTCTGAGCTAGAACGAGTTGAAGCGGTCATCAAGTTAAAGCCAAAACCCGAAATTACCCGATTTAAGGGCTTGGGAGAAATTTCTCCAAATGAGTTTAAATATTTTATAGGTGAAGATATCCGTCTGGACCCTGTAATGTTAGACTCGGATATGACTATTGATTCTTTACTTCAATTTTATATGGGTAAGAACACTCCAGATCGTCAGAAATTTATTATTGAAAATTTAAAAGTAGAATTAGATATTATCGAAGAAGAGGCATGAAAGATGAAACCGATGATATAATAGCCAACGAGGTTCCAGACAACCAAGAAACGATTACTCGAGTCACTGGAATGTTTAAGGACTGGTTTTTGGATTATGCGTCATATGTAATTTTGGAGCGGGCTGTTCCGGCTATAGAAGACGGCTTTAAGCCTGTACAACGCCGCATCCTTCATTCCATGAAAGATCTTGATGATGGGCGCTATAATAAAGTAGCTAATATTGTAGGACATACCATGCAGTACCACCCCCATGGGGATGCGAGTATTGCTGATGCCATGGTTCAAATAGGGCAGAAGGATTTGCTTATTGATACCCAAGGAAACTGGGGAAATGTACTTACTGGAGACAGAGCAGCGGCCTCGAGATATATTGAAGCACGCCTTTCTAAATTTGCTTTAGATGTTGTTTTTAACCCAAAAATCACAGAATGGCAAGCGTCTTATGACGGCCGCCGAAAGGAACCTATAAATCTTCCTGTGATGTTTCCGCTGTTGTTAGCACAAGGGGCGGAAGGAATTGCGGTTGGCCTGTCCACAAAAGTATTGCCTCATAATTTCATTGAGCTTATTGAGGCGTCTATAAAGCATCTTCAGGGAAAACGTTTTACAATTTTACCTGATTTTGCAACTGGTGGAGTAGCAGACTTCAACAATTATAATGATGGATTGCGTGGCGGTAAAGTCCGTTGTAGAGCTAAAATATCACAGCTCAATAAAAACACCTTAATAATTACGGAAGTTCCTTATGGGACTACCACTTCCTCTCTTATTGACTCGATTTTAAAAGCCAACGAAAAGAGCAAGATCAGAATTAAAAAAATTGAAGATAATACCGCTGCTGAGGTTGAAATTTTAGTACACCTGCCTGCTGGCATATCTCCTGATAAAACAATTGATGCTTTATTTGCATTTACCTCTTGTGAAAACTCTATATCTCCTTTGGGATGTGTCATTGAAGACAACAAGCCTTTGTTTGTAGGGGTCACTGAAATGTTGAAGCGATCAACCGATCATACGGTTGAGTTGCTAAAACAAGAACTAGAAATTAAATTAGGTGAATTTGAAGACCAATGGCACTTTGCTTCTTTGGAGCGTATATTCATTGAAAACAGAATTTACCGCGATATTGAAGAGGAAGAAACCTGGCCAGGGGTTATAAACGCCATTGACAAAGGGCTTCAGCCTCATATCAAACATTTAAAACGTGCTGTAACCGAAGATGATATTGCGCGTTTAACTGAAATTCGAATTAAAAGAATTTCTAAATTTGACATTGAAAAAGCACAACAAAAAATTGATGCATTAGAAGATCAAATCGCTGAAACAAAAGGATTTTTAGCGAATCTTATTACTTATGCAATTGCTTATTTCAAACGCTTAAAAACTAATTATGGTAAAGGGAAAGAACGCAAAACAGAAATAAAAACTTTTGATGATGTAGATGCTACCAAAGTAATTATCAGAAATACTAAATTGTTTGTCAACAGAGAAGAAGGATTTGTTGGCACCGGATTAAAACGCAATGAATACGTCTGTGACTGTAGTGATATTGATGATATTATTGTATTTACCAAAGAAGGTAAAATGATGGTCACTAAAGTGGGTACTAAAACCTTTATTGGAAAAAACATTATCCATGTGGCTGTTTTTAAGAAAAAGGACGCACGTACCATCTACAATATGATTTACAAGGACGGTAAAGGCGGTGCTTCCTATATCAAGCGTTTTGCAGTGACAAGTGTGACCCGCGATAGAGACTACGACCTAAGCAATGGAAAACCAGGTTCACATGTGTGGTATTTTTCAGCCAATCCAAATGGGGAAGGTGAGCTTGTAACAGTCTCATTACGACAGCTTGGGAGCATTAAAAAGCTTAAATGGGATATAGACTTCGCGAGTATAAATATCAAGGGCCGTCTATCCAAAGGAAACATAGTAACTAAATATGCGGTAAAACGTATTGACTTAAAAGAAAAAGGCGTCAGTACACTCAAACCAAGAAAAATTTGGTTTGACGATACGATTCAGCGCTTAAATGTTGACGGTAGAGGCGATTTGGTTGGAGAGTTTAGAGGCGAAGACCGCATACTTACTATTACACAATCAGGTAATGTTAAAACAATTGTTCCTGAAATAACATCACACTTCGAAGACGATCTTATTGTATTGGAAAAATGGGTGCCAAAGAAACCTATTTCAGCCATCTATTTTGACGGGGATAAAAAGAAACACTATGTGAAACGCTTTCTAATCGAAAATGAAAACAGAGAAGATAGTTTTATCACAGAGCATGCTTCAACCGTCTTGGAAATTGTTTCAACCGATTGGCGTCCTGTTGCAAAAATCTCTTTTGCAAAGGACAGAGGAAAAGAGCGTCGGCAAGATCAAATTATTGATATTGAACAATTTATAGCCCTAAAAGGCGTCTCAGCCTTAGGAAACCAACTGACTAAGTTTAAGGTAAATCAAATTGACCTTTTAGAGCCTTTGCCCTATGAAGCGCCAAAGCTAGTGAGTGCCAATGAAATTGATGTCGTGGAGGAAGAAGTCTTAAGTCAACGGGATGTGCTGTCAACTAAAGCAGTACAAGAAGTTCATAGCAGCGATAATGAAATACCTGGAAAACCGGCAGCACATGAACAATCGAAGGACAGCGGTACAGATCCAGAAATTAACGAAGAGGGGCAAATTACCTTGTTTTAATTGAGGCGTGTTGCTTCACCCTGACGTTTATTGGTATCCCCTACATAGCCATATTCAAATTTATAAGCGTTTTTAGAGGTGGTAAGTATTTTTAAATGGATGTCCTTTTTTTCAGCCCTGTTTTTTGGGTTAATTGTTTTAAAGACCATTTCACAATCATTAATCCAACGGATCTTAGAGCTGTCAATAACGCCTTTAAATTCTTCTATTTGTAATTTATCATCTCTGTAAAATGTTGATTGATACATGACGCCATCAATGGTTATTTCGCTTTTAAAACGACCCGTTTTATAATCGTTACAATTGCGTTCTACATCGTAACAACCACTAATAAAAACAAAAAAAAAGAAAAGGTAGAGGTATTTCATGCTGCAAACATACAAAACAGATTGTAGACTGTAAATTATTTAGTTGATTTCATACTGTAGTTTTTAAAAGTACCATCCCTATAAAAAACAACGATTCTATCTATGAGATCTGAATCAGCAGCGGAAGCTTGTACAGCAACTGGTTTTGATTTAATAGTGGGATTTTCAGTTACAGTGTTGAAGCGGGTAGTAGAGTCAGATCTAAGTTCTCCAACGCCACTTAAAATCCATACAAGATCAATTTCAGGAAATGCCTCAAGAATCTTATTAATAAAATCTAAACTTGGTTTGTTACGACCGCTTAGTATATGTGATATACTTGAGCGTTGTACTGAAATTTTTTCAGCAAAAGCGGAGGCACTTAAATCATAATGTGTTATAATTTGTTGAAGTCGGACGTTAAATTCAGTAGTATTTATCATTGTTTACAATTGTATATAGATTAGGGAGTTACAAATGTAAACTTTACCAGTGATTTTTCAAAATCTACAACAAAATAGCTGTCGTATTAGCTATAGATTACTTTAATTAAAATTTGTAAATTACTGATTTTAAGCATTTTAATATTAAATTATAAATCCGACTCTAGAACGAGTGCAAACACATTTAATAGGGAATAACTGTGGTTATCAACACAAGCAATTATACCTTTATATTGTTTACAAATGTAAATTACACTTTGTTTACAATTGTAACATCAATAATGTTTACCTTTGTATACCATTATTTACTTCATGTACACTTCAGTCAATTTCGAATCTCAATACCAAAGCTCAAAAGTTTCTGCTCTTAAGGGTAGGTATATTTCTAATACGGATATAGAGCCTTTAATTGAGGCCCTTCCACATAGTTTCCGTACTTCAGTTCTAGGGCATTCAGAAAGGGCACTTCCTATTTACGGCCTAAAGGTTGGGACCGGTCCTAAGCGTATTCTTATTTGGTCGCAGATGCATGGCAATGAAAGCACTACAACAAAAGCACTTTTTGATCTGTTTAACTTTCTCTGTTTAGATGCTTATAAGTATATTTTAAACACTTGTACACTATTTATTATTCCAATACTAAATCCTGACGGCGCCGCTGCGTACACCCGCTTAAATGCCAATAAAGTTGATTTAAATAGAGATGCTATAGATAAATCTCAAAACGAAAGTGTTATTTTAAAAACAGCTTTTAAGACATTTGACCCTCATTTTTGCTTTAATATGCATGGACAGCGCAGTATTTTTAGTGCTGGTAAAACATCCAATTCGGCCGTTGTCAGCTTTTTATCGCCTTCTGAAAATGAAGCACGTACGCTCACAAAAACTCGAATAAAATCAATGCTAATAATTGAAGCTATAAATAAAGTACTTCAAGGCTACTTACCCAACCAGGTAGGGCGTTATGACGATGCTTTTAACCCTAACTGTGTAGGGGACCAATTTCAGTGCTTAGGGGTTCCTACAGTTCTTTTTGAAGCAGGGCACTATCCAAAAGACTACCAAAGAGAAGAGACCCGAAAGTATATCACTCTTTCACTTATTACGGGACTTGACTCAATAGCGCACAATGAGATTAATGGAAACGATGTTTCTGCTTACTTTGAGATTCCTGAAAACAACAAATTATTTAATGACGTAATTATTAGGAATGCACAGTTGGATTCTAATCACCCTAGTACATTTTTTGATATTGCCATTCAATTCAAAGAGGTTTTGACAAATGGAAGTTTAGTGTTTGTCCCTAATATTGAGGAGATTGGAGATTTATCTGATAAACATGCCCATTTAGATCTAAATGCTAACTTTAAGCTAGTAACACATCCTGATTTTGAAAAATTGTCAGAAAATTACGAAATCGATTTCCTATTTGTAGATTCTATAAAAAAAATACTATTTGATAAAAATAATTTAACATAAGTTTATTTTTGTTGCATAAAAAAAGTTAAATTTGATATTAGATTGATAATTAACCAATAAAACATATAAAGTGGCTAAAGTAAAATTAGATGAGATTGATCACCAAATACTGGACATGCTGATCGACAATACACGAGTACCATTTACAGATATTGCAAAAAAGTTATTAATCTCAGCAGGAACTGTCCATGTAAGAGTAAAGAAAATGGAAGATGCTAAGATCATAAAAGGCTCTTCATTAACCATTGATTACCAAAAGTTAGGCTATTCATTTATTGCATATGTAGGTGTTTTTCTTAAAAATACTTCCGAAACTAAATTTGTCTTAGAACGAATTTATAATATCCCTCATGTCACGGTTGCTCATATAACCACAGGAAAATTCAATATTTTTTGTAAAATTCGTGCCAAGAGCACTACACATGCCAAAGAAATCATTTTCAAACTAGACGAAATTGAAGGGGTGTACCGTACAGAAACAATGATATCATTAGAAGAAAGTATCAACGATAAAAAGCGTTTGATGCATTCTATTTTTAATGATATGTAAATTTTATAGTATTTAGGAGGCGTAGTAGTCGAATGCTTTATAAAGCATTTTCTCACTTACAACAATATCAACTACAGATTTTCCTATGGCTTCAAGTAAGGCGTATTTTACCTGACCGTGGGAATTCTTTTTATCATACTTCAAAAGCTCAATTATTGAGCTTTTGTCTTTTTCATCAAATTCTACACTTCCATAAATAGCAGTAAAAGTCGTTTTAATTTGTAAGAGATCGGAGACTGATAATCCACAAATTTGACTCGATAAATAAGCCTCCATTATCATTCCTGCGGCGATAGCTTCTCCGTGTAATAGAGTTGTTTTATGTTCGCTTGCAAGACAATAAGATTCAATTGCATGACCTAGGGTATGTCCAAAATTTAATTGCTTTCGCTCCCCTTGCTCAGTAGGATCTCTTTTAACGACCTCATTTTTTATAATAACGGACTCCTGAATTAAGTGTTCTAAGTCTTCAAGCTTAAGCATAGATAAATTGCTGAGTCGCTCCCAATAGTCAGCATCCTTAATTAATCCATGTTTTAACATTTCAGCCATTCCAGAACGCATCTCAGTTTTGGGCAATGTTTTGAGAAAAGTGGGGTCAATAAGGACCATTTCAGAAAAGCTGATCACTCCAACTTGATTTTTAAGACTGCCTAAATCTACTCCAGTTTTGCCACCTACTGAAGCATCAACCATAGCAAGCAAGCTTGTGGGGACATTGACAAATTGAATACCGCGTTTAAAAGCAGAGGCGACAAAGCCTCCTAGGTCCGTAACCACACCACCTCCAAGATTAATTAACAATGATTTGCGGTCTGCTCCTAATTCGGAAAGAGCATGCCATACTTGGGTACAAGTTTCTAATGTTTTATGCTGCTCACCAGCTTCAATTTCGATAATTTCAAAGTTTTCAGCAGAGCTAATCTGTGAAAGAAAATAAGGCAGACAACACTCATGTATATTGCTGTCCACTAAAATGAAAATCTTACTAAAGTTTGAGCAGTCTAAAAGTGAATTAAGTGCGCTGTAACACTGTGCATTAAAATGAATCGAGTAGCTGCCGGATTCTATAGATTTCATAGGTATCAAAAGTCAATCAATTAAAGACTGTGAAATTAAGTAGAAATTTGCAAATAATCTTATTAGTATTAAATATATTTGTTTTGATTAAATGCTATAATTTATGAGTATTGATTTTAATAATACAAAAGTTGCATTTCACTTAAAGTCAGATTCTGACTTAGAACGCGCCTATTTTTTATTTAAAATGATCTCCATAGAACCTCTTGTTAGAATTGGAACCGCCGCGACTAATTTTGCATTGAAGGCGCATCTTCCTGTTGAAGGCTTAATTAGATCTACTGTATTTGATCATTTTTGCGGCGGAGTTAATGAATTGGATTGCCTCCCTAAAATTACAGCGATGTACAAAAGTGGGGTATACAGTGTTTTAGACTATTCTGTTGAAGGAAAAGAAGCTGAATCTCACTTTGACGACGCGGTTAAAAAGACCTTAGAATTAATCTCTTTTTCAAAAAACCACACCGCCATGCCCATCGCTGTTTTCAAACCTACAGGCTTTGGACGTTTGGAATTATATCAAAAAGTAAGCGAAGGCGCGACCTTATCGTTTGCGGAGTCTGAGGAATGGGAGCGTGTCAAAAACCGTTTTAGAGTTGTTTGTGAAGCGGGGCAATTAAATACTATTAAAATTCTTGTTGATGCTGAAGAAAGTTGGATCCAAAAAGCCGTCGACGAATTAATTTTAGAAATGATGGTGACTTACAATAAAGAAACTGTTACAGTGTATAACACCATTCAAACCTACCGTTGGGACCGATTTGATTATTTAAAATCAATGCTTTTAAAGTCTCAAGAGTTAAATTTTAAACTTGGATTTAAAATAGTTCGGGGGGCTTATATGGAAAAGGAACGTCTCAGAGCTTTAGAGCTTGGCTATAAATCTCCTATTTGTAAAACCAAAGCCCTAACGGATGAAGTGTTTAACGACAGTCTTAAGTTTATTATGGCCAATTTAAATTCTATACATCCATTTATAGGAACCCATAATGAAGAAAGCACTGCATTAGCAGTTCGGTTAATGGAGGCCTCTAAAATTGCCAATAATGATAAAAGGGTTTGGTTTGGACAACTTTATGGCATGAGTGATCACATCAGTTACAATTTAGCATCCAAGGGTTATAATGTCGCTAAATACCTGCCCTTTGGGCCCGTAAAAGATGTGATGCCCTATCTTATTAGAAGGGCGGAAGAAAACACTTCTGTTGCTGGACAAACAAACAGAGAATTATCTCTTATTAAAAAAGAAAGAAAACGCAGAAAAATTTTATAAAATAAGCAGTGTTTTTATACGGGCAATACGTTCGCAGTTCTCGACTACCAATTCATATTTATCATGTTCAATATAATAAGTTCTGCAAGGAAGAGATTTGGTATCGCTCTTGCCAAAATTAACATCGGCATTCTTAAATATTGAATGCAGTGTTAAGGTATCAATTTTATTTGAATTTAACTGGGCTTGAACCGAGGCTGAATACTGAGGCTTTTTAGTTTGAATATTTTTTAACACACGTGCATCTGGTCCGTAAGCACAAGATGTTTTTTTACCACTTAAAAAAAACAGTAAAAAGACTAAACCTATTGAAAAGCCTCCCATATAAAAGCCAAAACGATGAACAATTTTCATGCACTATATTAAAAGATTAACAAATTGGCATCACTGCAATCTAAATCAAACCATTCGGCTATCGATTTATTAGTTAAAATACCGTGGTAAAAATACAATCCATTTTTTAATCCTTTATCAAATCTTAAAGAATTTTCTATTCCACCATCATCTGCAATTTTTAATAGATAGGGGGTAAATATATTACTTATAGACACAGAGGAAGTTCTGGCATATCTTGCTGGTATATTTGGAACACAATAATGAATAACATCATGTTTAACAAAAGTTGGCTTGTCGTGTGAGGTTGGCTCACTCGTTTCAAAACAGCCCCCCATATCAATGCTTACATCAATAATAACCGCACCAGATTTCATCTGCTGTACAAGTGCCTCATTGACCAAAATAGGGGCTCTGTTTAGCCCTCTGGCAGCTCCTATAGCCACATCACAGCGCATCAAGGCTTTTTGAATGTTTTTCGGTTGCATGGTTGAGGTATAAATTGTACGACCTAAGTTGGACTGTAGATTTCGTAGTTTTGTAATTGAATTGTCAAAAACTCGAACATTAGCTCCCAATCCAATGGCAGATCTCGCGGCAAACTCCCCAACAACTCCAGCACCAAATATCACGATTTCAGTAGGAGGAACGCCACTAATATTACCTAACATTAGGCCATTCCCTTCATTTGTGATAGACATGATTTCTGAAGCAATTAATATTGAGGCGGAGCCTGCAATTTCACTCAATTGTCGAACCGCAGGTAAAGCGCCTTCTTGGTCTTTGATAAATTCAAACCCCAAAGCGGTAATTCGTTTTTCAGAAAGTTTCTTAAAGTACGCCTTCTGCTGCATTTTTATTTGAATTGCAGAAATTAGCAGGGTTTGTGCATTTATCAATTCAATTTCTTCTAGTGTGGGCGGCTCAACCTTAAGTACAATTGGACAACCAAAAACTTTAGCTCTATCTTTGGTTATTTCAGCGCCAGATTCGCTGTATTCATGGTCGTTAAAACAAGCATTTTCACCGGCGCCAGATTCAATCATAACACGGTGTCCATTACTGGTCAGAGCAGAAACAGCATCGGGTGTAAGACACACACGATTTTCTTGAAAGGAAATTTCTTTAGGGATTCCAATAAATAAGGCTTCTTTATCTTTAGAAACTTCTAAAGTTTCTTCTTTTGGAAGTAATTGTTCCCTGGTAAAGGGAGAAAGTTGTTTCTGCATAGCCATCAAATAAGTAACTAAATTACAATTATTTTTTTGATCATCCAGTAGATTGGTTTTTTTCTGAGATATTAAGAATTCTTCCGCCATCCTCTGCAATCGCTATATCCAAAAACGTTGACTGTTGGGGAAGTATATCAAAAACCTTGTCTGGCCATTCTATAAAATTCCACTGTCTTGCCGCAAAATAGTCTTCAATTCCCATATCCAAGGCCTCATAGGGATCTTTAATTCTGTAAAAGTCAAAATGATAAGCTAGTGCATTGGGCAGCTCATACTCATTTACTATAGAAAATGTTGGACTTGATGTTTTAACAGACCCTCCCAATTCTTTGACTAAAGCACTTATTAGGGTCGTTTTACCGCTTCCCATTTCACCTTTAAACAACAGCGTTTTTGAGTTGGCATTTTTTAAAATTATTTGTGCGGTCTCCCTTAACTCTGCTAGAGTGTAGTGTATACTTTTAGTCATTTATCGTGGATTTAAGACAACAAAAGGGATAATCACTTCTTCTAATGAAATTCCGCCGTGCTGATAGGTGTTTCTAAAATAACTAACATAGTGATTGTAGTTATTTGGATACGCAAAAAAATAATTGTCTTTTGCGAAAATGAATGAACTGTTCATAGCGGAAGAGGGGAGGTGTATTGATTTTGGATTCTGTACTGCTAAAACATCTTTTTGTTCATAAGATAAACTGCGACCTGTTTTATAGCGCAGATTTAGACTGGTATCTTTATTGCCAACGACTTTAGAAGGGTTTTTAACATTAATTGTACCGTGGTCAGTAGTTATAATCAGTTTAAAATTAAGTTCTTTAGCTTGTTTAATAACCTCGAGTAAGGGAGAGTTTTCAAACCAGCTTTTTGTAAGGGATCGGTAGCCTTTATCGTTAGAGGCTAGCTCCTTTAGAACCTCCATTTCAGTTTTAGCATGTGATAACATATCCACAAAATTATAGACTAAAACCGTGAGATCATTAGTGGCTTTACTTTTAAAGGATTCTGCAAGTTTTTGTCCGGCCTTTAAATTCGTTATTTTTATATATTCATGTGTAAGATTTGATAAGCCAAGTCGTTTTAGTTGTGCCTCTAAAAATGACGCTTCATGTAAATTCTTACCGCCTTCATCGGTATCGTTTTTCCAGTATTGTGGAAACCGCTTCTCCATCTCACTGGGCATTAAACCAGAAAAAAGTGCATTCCGAGCGTATTGAGTCGCAGTCGGTAAAATACTGAAATACAAACTGTCTTCTTGGGCTTTATAATAAGTGTTTACAATGGGTTCAAGTGCTTTCCACTGGTCATATCTCAAATTGTCAATCACTACAAGAAGCGTCGGTTGATTTGAATTTAGATTGGCCACTATTTTTTCTTTAAACAAGGTATGAGACATGATGGGGGCTTGGTAATCTTCAAACCATGCCGGATAAGCCTTTTCGATAAACCGTCCGAACTGCTGGTTGGCTTCAGACTTCTGGGCTTCCAGTATTTCACGCATTGTAAGGTCATTTGAACCCTCTAATTCTAATTCCCAAAAAACTAATTTTTTATATAACTGTTCCCAGTCTTTATAGGTACTTATTTCATTTAGTTCCATTGATATTTTTCGGAACTCTTGTAAATAATTAGAGGATGTTTTTTCAGAAATTAATCGATTATGGTCTAAATTTTTCTTTAGAGATAATAAAATTTGATTGGGGTTTACCGGTTTAATTAAATAGTCGGCTATCTTATTTCCTATCGCATCCTCCATAATATATTCCTCTTCACTCTTGGTGATCATAACAACAGGCAAGGTTGATTTTATTTCCTTTAGGGCTAAAAGAGTTTCCAAGCCGGAAAGACCGGGCATATTTTCATCTAAAAAAACAATATCAAAATCGTTTAAAGTCAAAAGATTGAGCGCTTCCGAACCACTTTGACAGCTGGTTACCTTGTAATTTTTCTGCTCTAAAAATATGATATGAGGTTTTAAATACTCAATCTCATCATCGACCCATAAAATATTTATATCTCTCATACATTATGTTTTTGTTAAAATAGAAGTCCTTTGATTTTAGTATTTTAGCACCTTAATCCTTTCAAAGGAAGTTCAAAATGTAAATTTAATACTATAAAGTTTGAATACTAACAACAAGCTTAAAATATTTAACGATCCAATTTATGGATTTATT
>TARA_Y100000385_G_scaffold291457_1_pt1 | contig 26719 bp, 24 predicted proteins | sample TARA_Y100000385 | Tara Oceans TARA_Y100000385 (sample SAMEA2620980) | marine metagenome | biome: marine biome (ENVO:00000447); feature: surface water layer (ENVO:00002042); material: "saline water (ENVO:00002010), including plankton (ENVO:xxxxxxxx)" | depth 5 m
CAGAGCCGAAATCTGATATTCTATCCAGTTGAACTACTGGGCCGTTGTATTTAAGACAATTTTGCTTTCACTAAAGTTGAAATTGTTTTTCCGTCCGTCTTGCCTGCAAGTGTTTTACTTACCACACCCATGACACGCCCCATATCTTTCATCCCAGAAGCCCCTAAGCTGTTAATGGTTTCAATAACCACTTTTTCGACTTCAGACTCATCCAACATTTTAGGCAAAAACTGGCTGATCACAGCCGCTTCAGCGAGCTCGGGCTCTGCTAAATCTAAACGGTTCTGCTCGGTAAATATGTTAGCGCTATCGCGACGTTGCTTTACTAATTTTTGTAAAAGTTTAAACTCTGCTTCTTCGGTAATGGTGCTGTCAGTTCCGCTTGTTTGAGCTATTAAAATAGCAGACTTTACAGCCCTTAAGGCTGTTAGGGCTACGGTATCCTTAGATTTCATTGCGGCTTTAAGCGCGGTCATAACTGAATTTTGTAAGCTCATGGAATGAATTTTAATTAGTGTACGAATATAATAAAAACATAAGCTTTTAGTATAAAAATTAAAAAAACCTGGAAAATGAAATCATCTTTCAGGTTTTAAAAACTCTAAGTTGTGAACTTAATCTACATTGTCATGTAAAAAGGAATTATTAGAGCGCAATTGCACCTCATCATTCTCATCAAGACCCACAGAAGTTCTTGATGATAGATCCGCTGAAGAATGGGCGGCATCATCTAAATTAACGCCTTGGCGTTTATAGGCGGGTTCCTTTTCAATTTCTTCAATTTTAGAGGTGTTAAACTTATAGTTAAACGCTTTCATTTTTTGGCGTCTTTCATCCGCTCTATCGCGGAGTGTTTTAGAAATTGGACTGTTAAAAGGATCTTGTTTTTCCTCAGGTTCTGAAGTCACTACCCGTTCTTTGACAGTCACTTTGGTAAATAGCATTTCTTCTTCTACTTCAACATCTGAAGCCTCTTTTTTGGCTTCATAAGTTTCATCTGTTTGCTGCAAAACAATATGATCATCTAGCGAATAATGCGTTTCGCCAGCTTGATTGGCTTCAGTGACAGGGATGAGTTCTATATAGTCATTAACTTCAATGGCATTCACGTCGTCTTCAAGTGTAAACACTTCCACATTTTCCGAAGCTGCCAAAGAACTTTTATTAGAAATTGGCAAATCAAAGCTTAGCATTGTTTGATCTTCTTCTACGGGCTCAAGTGCTTCGGCATCTTCTTGTGGCGTAGATACCTCATTGATTATAAATTCTTCCTCAACACTCGCGACTTCTAGGGTCTGGTATACCACATCAAGATCTTTAATAGACTCTGAGGTTGGGATTAAATCCATAGCATCAAAACCGGCTTCAATCTCTTCTTTATCCTCACCCTCAAGACTGTGTACTATTGTTTCTTCATCCTCAGAGGCGTTGTCAACTTCAGAGCTCCCAAAAGACTCCGCTGGCATCAAGTCGTGTTCCATCGTTTGCTCGTCTTCTAGTGAATGTACTACCTTTTTAATTTCGGTATTTGTAATATCATTTTGCTGATCTACATCAAAACCGGTGGCAATAATCGTTACAGAAATAGCCTCTCCTAAAGCATCGTCTTCTCCAACACCCATGATAATATTGGCGCCGAAACCAGCCTCAGCTTGAATATGATCATTTATTTCTCCTATTTCGTCAATCGTAATTTCTTGAGAGCCAGAAACGATAAGCAGTAATACGTTTTTAGCCCCTGTAATTTTATTGTCATTGAGAAGTGGAGAGTCTAAGGCATTTGTGATGGCTTCTTGGGCTCTGTTTTGACCAGAGGATGTTGAAGACCCCATAATGGCAGTCCCGCTATTACTCAACACGGTTTTAGCATCGCGTAAATCAATATTTTGCATATAGTGGTGTGTAATCACTTCAGCAATTCCACGAGCAGCTGTAGAGAGAACTTCATCGGCTTTAGAGAAACCAGCTTTAAACCCTAAATTTCCATACACTTCCCTTAGTTTGTTGTTGTTTATAATGACTAAAGAATCTACAGTTTTCCGGAATTTCTCAATACCTTGGTGGGCTTGAGCGTTTCTAATTTTACCTTCAAACTCAAACGGAATTGTAACAATACCCACAGTAAGGATATCCATTTCTTTAGCCATTTTAGCGATAATGGGCGCTGCACCAGTACCAGTACCGCCACCCATACCTGCAGTAATAAACACCATTTTAGTGTTAGAGGCCAACATGGCTCGAATATCTTCTAAACTTTCAACGGCGGATTGCTCACCAATTTCAGGATTAGCGCCGGCCCCCAAACCTTCTGTCAGATTGACTCCGAGTTGAATTTTATTGGGAACTCCGCTATTATTTAAGGCTTGTGAGTCGGTATTACAAATTACAAAATCGACCCCCTTGATGCCCTGTTTAAACATGTGGTTAATAGCATTACTTCCACCGCCACCAACGCCAATGACCTTAATGACGTTAGATTGGTTTTTTGGCAAGTCGAATGTGATTCCAAAATCATTACTGCTGCTCATATACTTATTTTTACTGGTTATTAATTTTATTCTGCATTATCTAAAAAGTCCTTGACTCTTTCGGTTAATTTATCTAAAAATCCTCTATGGTTATTTCTAGGAGGCTCTGGAACGGGAGTCGCCTCCTCTTCTTCCTCAACTGTTTTTTCCGGAGTTTCAGCTGTTGTTTTTTCTTGTCGCATTAGACTATCCATCACTAAACCGACTGCGGTAGCATACATGGGGCTTGTGATATCGCTGTCGCTGTCCCCTGCTAAGTGTTCGTTTGGATATCCAACTCTTGTATCCATACCCGTAATGTATTCTACCAATTGTTTTAAATGCTTGAGCTGACTTCCGCCCCCAGTTAATACAATTCCGGCTATTAATTTCTTCTTTTGTTCTTCGTGCCCATAATTTTTAATCTCAACATATACTTGCTCTATAATTTCAACAACACGTGCATGTATAATTTTAGATAGGTTTTTGAGTGTGATTTCTTTAGGGTCACGACCTCTTAAACCTGGAATAGATACAATTTCATTGTCTTTGTTTTCGCCTGGCCAAGCAGAACCAAATTTTATTTTTAACAACTCTGCCTGTTTCTCTATTATGGAACAGCCTTCTTTGATATCTTCAGTAATCACATTTCCACCAAATGGAATGACGGCAGTGTGTCGGATAATTCCGTCTTTAAAAACAGCTAAATCGGTGGTTCCACCTCCGATGTCAATCAATGCAACACCAGCCTCTTTTTCCTCTTGGCTTAGCACTGCATTGGCAGAAGCTAAAGGTTCGAGCGTAATCCCTTCCAAATTTAAACCCGCGGTTTGCACGCAACGTCCAATATTTCTAATGGAAGAAACCTGACCAACAACCACATGAAAATTAGCTTCTAAACGCTCGCCATACATGCCTATTGGTTCTTTTACTTCGGCTTGTCCATCGACTTTAAAGTCTTGAGGCAACACATGTATAATTTCCTCACCTGGCAGCATTACAAGCTTATGCACTTGGTTTATAAGCCGCTCAATATCGTCTTCATTAATTACCAAGTCTGCATGTTCCCTAGTGATATAATCACTGTGCTGAAGACTGCGAATGTGCTGACCTGCGATGCCAACAGTAACCTCTGCAATCTTAAGCCCTGAATCAGACTCAGATTCAGAAACGGCTTGCTGAATGGACTGGATAGTTTGTGTAATATTGTTTACAACGCCTCTGTGAACACCTAAACTTTTAGACTTTCCAATACCAAGAATTTCTAATTTATCATACTCGTTTTTACGACCGATCATAGCCACAATTTTTGTGGTACCAATATCTAATCCAACTGAAATGTTTTGAGCTTCCATACAATTATTTTTTTGTGCAAACAACCTGATTGTTAAATTGCAAATTCACACTTTTATAAATATCTAACATATTATCTTTTTTTGCTTTTTGATAAAAAGCTTTTAAATTATTTAATTTCTCTTCCAAATTTTCAAGATTACCAATAAGAACTTCAAAATCTACTATTCTCATTTTTAGACTAATTTCTTTATTTTCTTTTTGAACAATCTCAGTTATATGCGTTTTTAAAAAAGCATCCTTATAAATTTGTAGGGCGACTTTGTAAATGGATTTCAAGTCTTCCTCTTCTTCAATTCCAAAAACCAAGGGCACCCTGGCACTGTATTCAGACGACAAAGGCATCTTAAAACCGTCTTCGTCTATATAAAATACCGCATCTAAATAAACTCTTGCAATAGGGGTTTTTTGCTCGACTTTTGCCCTAACTTCTCCGCTTACAGTAAGATACACTTGAGCCGACTTAACCATAGCATTAGAGGTTAGCACAAACTCCATCTCTTTCAAATCTATAGCATCTTTTTCTATAAAATACAGTTCTTCATGACTTTGTATTAACAATTTATCAACCATTTCAGAGGTGATAAAAACGTTCTCTTTACCTGTAAATTGCACCTCCAAGCCCTTTATGGGACGGCTGTTGTTTTTGTGAGACGAAAAGGCGTACAGAAACACCACTACCCCAAGTAAAAACACGCTCTTAACAAGACTCCAACTAATACGCATAACTTAATTTTTCTTTTAATTTAGGTACTTCTACTCCAATATCTCCAGCGCCAAGTGTTATAAATATAGAATATCCTAAATTCTTTATTTCCCTAATGATTTCAGTTTTTGATATTAATTTTTTGACAGGACTTTTAATCATTTCTAACAACCAACTAGAACTCACGCCTTTAATTGGCAGCTCTCTTGCTGGATATATTTCTAATAAAAAAGCAGCGTCAAACTGAGATAAACTTTTCGCAAAAGCCGCACCAAAGTCTTTAGTTCTGCTGTAAAGATGGGGTTGAAACACAACCGCTACTTTTTTAGAAGGATACATTTCCCTGACCGCTTGGTGTACAGCATTTATTTCAGTAGGATGGTGTGCATAGTCATCTATAAACACAAAATCTTTTGTTTTAATTTGGTATGTAAAACGCCTTTGAACTCCCTTATAAGTCTTTAAGGCCGCCTTTAAATCAGTTGCTAAACAGCCAAATTCTAAAGCCATTGCCATCGCCACCACGGCATTGTACAGGTTGTGTGTTCCGGGCAGACTAAAGTTTATATTTTCGATTACTCCTGCAGGTGTATGCATATCAAACATATAATCACCCTTGAGTATATTAACATTTAATGCACTGTAATCTGCAGTTTCATTGACTCCGTAAGTTATGCCATCAAACGGCAGTCCTTTTTTAATGAATAATTTTCCTTTGGGTTTTATGTTTTGTGTAAATGCCTTAAATGAGGCTACCAAGTCAGCTTCAGAATCGTAAATATCAAGATGATCTGCCTCCATAGAGGTGATACAAGCAAAATCTGGACTCAAGGTTAAAAAAGAACGGTCAAACTCATCGGCTTCTACTACAGAAATAGCCGTCCCGTTTTGTATAAAGTTTGATTGATAATTTTCTGAAATACCACCAATAAAGGCCGTGACTTTTTCATTGCATTGGTACAACAAATGCGCCAAAATACTACTAGTTGTTGTTTTTCCATGGGTTCCTGACACCGCCAAACACTTGGTGTTTTCAGTGACAATACCCAACAACTCTGAACGTTTTAAAACCTGAAAATCATGAGTTCTAAAGTGGCTTAAAAGTAGGTTGGACTCGGAAACTGCTGGCGTGAAAACCACCAGGGTTTTTAAAGGATCTAAAAAGGCCGCACCAAGCTGAATGAGATCAGCCTCAAACTGGATACATACCCCTTGCTGAATTAAAGAATCCGTAATGGTAGAAGCGGTTTTGTCATAGCCGCCAACTGCCTTGCCTATGGCCACGAAATACCTTGCAAGCGCACTCATACCGACCCCGCCAATGCCGATAAAATAAATGCTATGTATGGATTTTAAATTCATTTAATTAATAAAGTTTCAATTTCATCAACGATTGTTTTTGTAGCGTCTCTTAAAGCTAAATTTTTAATGTTTTTGGACAACAACTCTTGATCTTGTTTTGAGCTAATTAGTGCTGAAAATTTAGATTCAAAAACTGAGTCCAAGTCCTTTTCGGGTATTAAAATTGCAGCGTTCTTTTCTGTAATCGCCAAGGCATTTTTTGTCTGATGGTCTTCAGATACATTTGGGGATGGAATAAACACTACAGGCTTTCCGACAACGCAAAGTTCCGAAACAGAGCCTGCTCCTGCCCGAGATATGACAATATCAGCCGCTGCATAGGCTAAATCCATTCTGCTTATATAAGTATGGACCTGTATCCAATCAATAGAATTGTAGTGGCTGTAATCCTCCGCATATATTTTTCCACACTGCCAAATAATTTGAATGTTTAGCTTTTTAAAATAGGTATGCTTAGCTGCAATGAGTTGATTGATACGTCGAGCACCAAGACTCCCCCCCAACACCAATAATGTTTTTTTATCAGTCTTTAAATTGAAAAAATCTAGAGCCTCAGCTGATTTCTGATCCACATCAAAAAGATCCTGACGAACTGGATTTCCACTGAGCACTAATTTATGTTTCGGGAAAAATCGAGCCAAACCTTCATAGGCTACACAAACTTTATTTGCACTTTTGGCTAATAATTTATTTGTAATTCCTGGAAATGAATTTTGCTCTTGAATCAACGTAGGCAGCCCTTTCATTGAAGCGACTTGCAATACAGGGCCACTCGCAAAGCCCCCTGTACCAATCACGATATCGGGCTTAAAGTGGTTAACTATTTGCAATGATTTAAACAAGCTCATAATTAATTTAAAAGGAAATAATATATTTCCAAGAATTTTATGTCTTTGAAAGCCCGAAATCCATAGACCAATGATACGAAAACCTGCCTGGGGCACTTTTTGCATTTCCATCTTGTTTTTTGCCCCTACGAATAAAAATTCTGATTGTGGAGATCGTAACTTAATTTCATTCGCAATGGCTATCGCTGGGTAAATATGCCCCCCGGTTCCACCTCCTGATAATATAACTTTATACGATCTCATTACAATGCTTCACTTAATATTTCCAAGGGGGACTGCTCCCCCTCTAATGGTTCTTTATCTTGTTGGCGTTTGACGCTTACACTTAATACAATACCCAATGCTAAACAGTTGACCCATATTGAAGTTCCCCCACTACTTATGAGTGGCAGTGTTTGTCCTGTCACAGGAAACAACTGAACCGCAACACCCATATTGACCAAGGCCTGAAAGACGATAGGGAGGCCAACACCTATCGCTAATAATTTACCAAATACAGTAGCTGATTTTTGGGCTACAATCACAATTCTAAACAATAACCACAAATACAGAAAGAGCAAAAATACCCCACCTATAAGCCCATATTCTTCAATGATAATAGCAAAAATAAAATCTGAAGAAGACTGTGGTAAAAAATTTTTTTGAACACTTTTTCCTGGACCCAACCCTTGTATGCCCCCAGTAGCAATGGCTATTTTAGCTTTTTCAATCTGATAATCTTCTTGAGTGACTTCAGCATCTACAAAACTGCTAATTCGACTTGTCCAGGTATCAACCCGATTGGGCATTAAATCTGGAAAGGCCTTGGCCGTTAAAACAAATAGCGCTAATAATACAAGTCCTGAACCAATGATAACTGCTAAGTATTTAAAGGGATACCCTCCCATATAGGTAAGCAAAATAACCATTGAAAAAATTAATGCTGCCGTTGAAAAATTTGCAGGAAGAATTAAGGCTAAAACTATAAAAACGGGTAGCCATAGTGGAAGAAGAGACGTCTTAAAAGTGATGATTTGGTCTTGAATTTTGGATAAATAACGTGCCACGTATACCATGAGAACCAAGGCAGCCAAGGTTGAGGGCTGAAAAGTGAACCCAACAATTGGCACTTGTATCCATCGACTTGCATTCGCCCCTCCGATAGTAGCCCCTTGAAGCATTGTGAGTATTAAAAGGATTAAAACAAACGGAATCATGAGCATTGAAAGCCCTCTAAAATAACGGTATGGAATCTTATGAACTCCATAAAGGATTGAAAACCCTAGGAAGAGATGCACAAAATGTTTGATAAAATAACTAAAAGTGTTGCTCCCGCCACCAATATAAGCCAGGTTACTGGCAGCACTATACACAGGGAGGAATGAGAATATTGCTAGCAATGTCGCTATAGCCCAGATAATTCGATCTCCTTTTATGTTTTCAAACACTGTTTTCATTATAACTTTCTTACAGCTGATTTAAATTGATACCCTCTGTCTTCATAATTTTCAAATAAGTCAAAACTAGCACAAGCAGGAGACAACAACACAGCTTCTCCAGCCGCTGCAATGGTATAGGCAATCTTGACTGCCTCATTCATGTACTGCGTTTCTACAATAACGTCTACCATGTTCTCAAAGGTCTCAAACAAAGTCTCATTATCTTTGCCAAGACATATGATTGCTTTCACTTTTTCATTTACAAATGGAAACAAAGCGGTATAATCATTTCCCTTATCAACACCTCCCACAATCCAAACAGTAGGCACCTTCATGCTTTCTAAAGCATAATAGGTGGCGTTTACATTGGTTGCTTTTGAATCATTAACATACTTCACTTTATTTATGGTGAGTACTTGCTCTAAGCGGTGTTCAGCACCCTGAAATCCTTCAAGACTTTCTCGGATGGTGGCTTTCCTGATTTTCAATAGATGTGCAACTGTGGCTGCAGCCATTGCGTTTTTTACATTGTGCTTTCCTTCTAAAGCTAAGTTTGTTGTTGACATAATTGTATCTCTATTGTTAAATTCTATTATTATATTATTCTGTTCTAAATGCGCCCCATTTGCTACTGATTTAGAGAGCGAAAAAGGCACTAATGTTGATTGAATTGGATGGCTATTTATATAGGCTGTAATGACTTCGTCATCGGCGTCATACAGCAAATAATCCTCAGCTGTTTGGTTCATGGTAATTCTAAATTTAGAAGCTATATAGTTTTCAAATTTAGAATCATAGCGATCCAAGTGGTCCGGAGTTATATTAGTAATAACGGCTATATGAGGTCTGAAACTATGTATCCCATCTAACTGAAAACTACTGAGCTCCAACACATAATTGGCCGTGGCAGTCCGTACTTGTTTAGCAAAACTGTCGCCAATATTGCCTCCCATAGACACATCAAAGCCCGCCTGACTCAAAATATGATAAACCATCATTGTGGTGGTGGTCTTTCCATTACTGCCCGTAATGCCAATGATGTTAGCAGTGGTATGTAATGCCCCAAATTCAATTTCAGACAGCAGTGTAATAGCTTTGGTACGCAAAAGCTTAATTATAGGTGTTTGCTCTGGAATCCCTGGACTTTTAACAACTAAGTCTGCATTTAATATTTTAGATTCCGTATGTCCTTCCTCTTCCCATTCAATCTCATTATGTATAAGAACGTCTTTATATTTTTCTGCAATCTTTCCCGCGTCAGAAAGAAATACTTCATAGGCTTTATCTTTGGCCAATAGGGCAGCTCCAACCCCACTTTCTCCACCACCAAGAATTACCAATCGTTTCATTTAGCGAATTTTCAAGGTAACTATGCTTAGTATCGCTAACAGTATTCCCACAATCCAAAATCGCGTTACAATTTTACTTTCATGGTAGCCTGATTTTTGAAAATGGTGGTGTAAGGGCGACATCTTAAAAATGCGGCGTCCTGCTCCATACTTCTTTTTTGTATACTTAAAATACCCCACTTGCATAACCACAGATAAATTTTCTGCCAGGAATATGCCACAGAGAACGGGTATCAGCCATTCTTTTCTAACTGCAATCGAAATCACAGCAATAATGCCACCGATAGTTAAACTTCCTGTATCTCCCATAAAAACTTGTGCAGGAAAGGTGTTATACCACAGAAAACCTATTAAGGCTCCTACAAATGCCGCTATATAAATAGTGATTTCCTCAACTCTTGGTATGTACATTATATTTAAATAGTCAGAAAAAATAATGTTTCCTGAAACCCAGGCAAATACGCCTAGGGTTAAGGCTATAATAGCAGAAGTCCCTGCAGCAAGTCCATCAATACCATCGGTTAAATTGGCACCATTGGACACCGCAGCTATAATAAATATGACTACTAAAATAAATACAATCCAAGCGTATTTATCTAATCCAGGATGAATCCAAGTGATTAAATCTGCATAATCAAACTCGTTTGATTTTACAAAAGGAATGGTTGTTTTTGTAGATTTTTTTTCAGGATAAAACTGAAGTGATACGGATTGGTTTGAGGCAGACTCCAGCTGTATGTGAGCTGGAATTTTTTCCTTAATAGTGACCTCGTTATGGAAAAACAAGGTCGTTCCAACAATAATACCCAAGCCAACTTGACCCAGTATTTTAAACCGTCCCTTTAATCCTTCCTTATTATTTTTGAATTTTTTAATATAGTCGTCCACAAACCCTATAACTCCCATCCATAGACTGGTGATGAGTAATAAAATAATATAGATATTGTCTAATTTAGCAACTAAGAGAACAGGGATGACAGTTGCTAAAATAATAATTATACCCCCCATTGTTGGGGTTCCAGCCTTTTCCTTTTGACCCTCTAAACCTAAATCTCTTATGGTCTCTCCAAGCTGTTTCTTTTGAAGAAAGTTAATAATCCGCTTGCCAAAGACGGTAGATATAAATAGGGATAAAATAATAGCAACTGCCGCTCGAAACGTAAGAAATCCAAACAGAGAAGCCCCCGTGAACTGATAGGTTTCTTCTAAATATTTAAATAGATAGTACAGCATATTATTTATTTAATTGCATTAAAAATTCTTCTGTTATTTTATAATCATTAAACTCACTTTTAACCCCATTAATCTCTTGATAGGTTTCGTGGCCCTTGCCCGCAATAAGAACGATATCATTAGGCTGGGCTAACTGACAGGCCGTTTTAATTGCTTGCTTACGCGCTGTGATTGACATGGTTTTTTTAAAATTTTGTGCTTCGACACCAACTTCCATTTCAGCAATAATATCATCCGGATGTTCTGAGCGTGGATTATCGCTAGTAAAAATAACTTTAGTACTCAATGCAGAGGCAATATGCGCCATCTTAGGACGCTTTGAACGGTCTCGATCACCGCCGCAACCAACAACCGTAATTAGAGTTTCATTTTTGGTTCGGATGCAGTTAATTGTTTCCAGAATATTTTTTAGAGCGTCTGGGGTGTGCGCATAATCTATAATAACGGTAATATTAGATGCTGACTTAAAGTACTCAAACCTTCCATTGACATTGTCAAGCGCACTCATTATGCGCAATGTTTCGTCTGATTTCAAACCTAAAAGCTCGGCAGTAGCATAAATTGCAGTGAGGTTATACGCATTAAAGCCCCCTATTAATTTTACCCACACTTCATTGTCGTTGATTTTCAACAAAAGACCTCTAAACTGATTCTCTAATATTTGAGTTCGAAAATTCGCATAACTTTTTAGTGCATATGTGTAGGGTCTTGCTTTTGAATTTTGCAGCATCACAGCTCCATTTTTGTCATCACCATTCACCAAAGCGAAGGCGGTTGAAGGCAGCTGGTCGAAGAATGATTTTTTAACATCCCTATAGGCTGAAAAACTTGGGTGGTAGTCCAAATGATCATGAGATAGATTTGTAAATACGCCACCAGCAAAACTCAAACCTTCAGTTCTGTATTGGTGAATTCCATGAGAACTTACTTCCATAAAACAAAACTCAACGCCCTCAAAACTCATCTGATTCAAATAGCTGTTAAGCACTAGTGAATCAGGAGTGGTGTGTGTGGTCGTATATTCTTGAGAGCCGACCATGATCTTGACCGTAGATATAAGCCCTACTTTGTATCCAGCTTTTTTAAACAATTCATAAAGAAGTGTGGCGACAGTTGTTTTACCGTTAGTTCCGGTAACACCAACAAGCTTTAGATTATCAGATGGATTTTCGTAGTAATTTGATGCCATCATTGCCAATGCCTTACTCGTATTTCCAACAACAATATAGGTTACTTCTTTTATTAATTTTTCTGGAAGAACTTGACAAACAACCACTGTGGCCCCTTTATCAATAGCCTTAGAAATAAACGCATGACCATCAAAAGTAATTCCCTTAATCGCAACAAAAACAGCGCCTTGTACAACTTTACGAGAATCGTACTGCAAGGCTTTAACAGCAACATCTGTTAGGCCAATAACAGACTCAATAGCTACCCTGTATAATATGTTTTTTAAAATTTTCAAGAGAGTTCGAGCGTTATTAATGATTGTGGTATAATTTTTTGACCAGATTTTATAGATTGTTTGGATACATTGCCTTGGCCGATAAGCTTGACCTTAAAACCCATGTTTTCCAAAATAGAAACAGCATCCATTCCCGACATTCCCTTTAAATTTGGCATCACTGTTTTATACTTTTGAGCAACCGTATAATACTGCTCATAATTGGCTTCAATAGCTTTAGACTTTTTATTTAAATCATAAACCTTATCAATTAGCGGAGAGTCGGTATATATTTTTTGGGCGATTTTCTTAAACACTGGACCTGAAACATCTGCTCCATAGTAGCCCACACTCTCATCGGGCTCGTGAATGACTACAATACAGGAATACTTAGGATTTTCTGCCGGAAAATAGCCAGAGAAGGAAGAGATATAATTTAACTGGTCCTTGTTCGAGTAATCCTTTTGACAGGTCCCTGTTTTTCCTGCCATTGAGAATTTTTCAGAATACAACCTATGGCCGGTTCCATGCGCTTTACTAACTACATTTTTAAGCAACTGTTGTAATTTTAAAACCGTTTCTTTTGAGCAAATTTGAGGGTTAATTACTTCGGTTTTAAATGTTTCTATGGAGTTATCTATTTCTTTGATTTCTCTTAAAAACTTTGGTCTTACCATAACACCATCATTGGCAATTGCATTGTAAAAGGTCAAGGTTTGAAGCGGTGTAAACGACACACCATAGCCATAGGACATCCACTGCAATGCAATTCCATTCCAACGTCCATTTTTAATTCTGGGATCTGGAATAATTGAACGTCCTTCTCCAATAAGAGGAAGCCCAAGCGAATCCTGAAGATTCATTCGATACAAACCATCTACAAATTGTTCTGGATTGTCAGCGTAAGCTGTATATATAGCCTTTACGATCCCAGTGTTTGAAGACACCTCAAACGCCTTGGCGACCGATATGCTACCATAGCCCCCTTTTTTAGAGTCTCTGACTTTTTTTCCGTAATAAGACAAAACTCCTTTTTCAGTATCAACCATAGATGTCGTGTCTAATACTTTATCTTCCAAAGCAACAGCCAATGCCATGAGCTTAAATGTAGAACCGGGCTCATGGGATTCACCCACTGCATAATTAAGACGCTCATAATACAATCCTTCTTTATTTCTTCCAAGGTTAGATATGGCTCTAATTTCTCCTGTTTTAGTTTCCATGACAACCACGGTGCCATGATCTGCTTTGTATTTCTCTAATTGTTCCAAAAGGGCATGATGCGCTATATCCTGAATATTTACATCAATCGTTGTATAAACATCATAGCCATCTTGAGGATCTATTTGATTAAAATCATCAATAGGCTTCCATTGGCCTTTTCCTATTTTTTGCTTGCGCCTCCGTCCGTCTTCGCCTCTCAAGTATTTTTCACCAAAGGCGCCATCAATACCAACGCGTGTAACATTGCCTAGCTCATCAAAACGTTCATACCCAATTAACCGTTGCGCCATGGCCCCTAGTGGATAGTCACGCTTGGTCGACTGCTCAACAATTAAACCGCCTTTAAAAGCCCCCAATCTTAGTAGAGGAAAATCTCTAAACCGCAAATACTGAGAGTATCCCAAGTTGCTCGCCAATAAAAAATAGCGATTTTTGTTTTGCCGTGCGCTCCGTAACTTCCGCTTAAAATCACTAGAAGACGACCCTTCGTAAAAACCGGCTAGCGAATCGCACAACGCCTCTATAAAACCTTCATAGTTTTTTACTGAAGGCGTAACCAAGTCTATTCTAATATCATACTTTGGAACCGAAGTCGCCAATAAGCTGCCTCCGACTGAATACACATTTCCGCGATTGGATGGAATTTTTATATCTCTAACGGTTCGCTGCTCTGCAAGACCACGGTATTCAGCCCCTTGTACAAACTGGATGGTGATTAACTTATAAATTACCAAAAGTGCAAAAATGAACAGCACTCCTGACGCGAAGTATAATTTGTTCATAATAGACTTTTCAGTTGAGAGCATTTATTTAATTTGATTTAGATTTAATAATAATTTTGAATGGCGGATTGGATGAGGACTTAATTCCATTACCAGCTAAGCGTTTTCTAATAACGGACTCCATTTTAAACTCCATTAGCTGCGCCCGTGTTTCCACATAAGACGAACGAAGCGCCTTAACGCGTTCATTTAATTGTGCAATTTTATGCACTTTGCGATCTGTTGTATGAGAACTTGCAATCATCAGGATGGCCAAGGCTAAAAAAAAGAAAATAAGACGCCAATTTTTAAAAGCGCCATCGCTAACAAGAAAGGTTCCTTTTAAAACATTATAAATACTGTTTTTCATTTATTGGCTTGAATTTAGCTTTTTAGCAATTCTCAACTTTGCGCTACGCGCTCTGTTATTTAATTTTATTTCAGAAGAGGTTGGAACCACCAGACTTCCAACTTTCTTTAGTGGAACTTCAAAATTTCCAAACATATCTTTTTCAGGCTCTCCTTCAAATAAACCATTCCTCATAAACCGCTTTACCAAGCGGTCTTCAAGAGAGTGGTAGGAAATAACGCTCAAACGTCCCTCGTCTTTTAGCAAAGAGGGGGTTTGTAACAAGAATTCTTTAAGCACTTCTATCTCCTGATTCACTTCTATTCTAATTGCCTGGTATATTTGCGCCAGTATCTTATTTTCTCTTCCTTTTGGCAAATGCTTTTTCAGGACGGCTTTCAAATCAAAAGTAGTGTCAATCGCAGCATCTTTTCGCGCCTCTACTATTAATCTGGCTAAAGCAGGCGCAGTTCTCAATTCTCCATATTGCCAGAACACTTGTCGCAGCTTCTCCTCTTCGTAGGCATTAACAAGCGAATGCGCAGACAATACATCTTCTTGATTCATTCTCATATCTAACAAGGCATCAAATCGAATTGAAAACCCTCTTTCTGGCTGATCAAACTGATGAGAGGAAACGCCAAAATCAGCTAAAATACCATCCACTAAATTCACGCCATGAAATCTCAAAAAACGCTGTAGATACCTGAAGTTTTCATTGATTAATAAAAAACGAGAATCATTAATCGTATTTAAAAGAGCGTCCTTATCTTGATCAAAAGCTATCAATCGACCCTTGGGTCCTAAATGTTTGAGTATTTCTCTACTGTGACCACCACCTCCAAACGTCACATCCACATATACACCATCCTTTTTTATATCTAAACCTTCAACGGTTTCTTTAAGCATTACAGGGTTATGATAGTCCATCCACCTCGTCTTGTCCCATTACCTCTTCTGCCAGATCAGCAAAATCAACTGCGGCATCGTTAATAGCCTTTTCATAGTTGCTTTTGTCCCAAATTTCAATAATATTAACTGCAGAAGTAACTACAATTTCTTTAGAGATTCCCGCGAAACCCACTAGATCCTTTGCTATCAATAAACGACCCGAAACATCTAATTCAACAGGCTTGACACCCGCAGTAAAGCGCCTAATAAAATCATTGTTTTTTTTCTTAAAACGGTTGAGCTTGTTGATGTTTTGCATCATCAATTCCCACTCTTCCATAGGATACAACTCTAAGCAGGGCTGAAAAACCGCACGCTTTAAAACAAAGCCCTTATCCACCACTGAAGCTAGTTGTTTTTTAAATGCAACAGGCAGCATCAAACGCCCCTTGGCATCAACCTTACACTCATATGTTCCAACTAAAGTTTTCAACTTGCGCTATGTTGATTTAATAAGTTATTTAATTCAAATCTAAAAAAAAATTACCACAATTTACCACAATTTACCACATTGTTAATAAAAATCTATTAACCGCAAAATACATCGATTAAAAGCACTTATTTTTTTGCTTAGATTCAAAAAAAATCAAAGACTTATAAAGTAGGATTCGCTATTAACAATAGACTGTTAATTACTTAAATAAGCGAAAATTAGCTCTGTAAAAAAGTAATCTAAACATCAATAAATGCAAGCCTATCCAAATTATAATTCAATTTTTTTAAATTTAAATTGTGTAAATTTGCTTCAAAACCAATTTTGTTGTCAAAATGATTCATAGTTTTAAAAAAGAAGGTGAGTTCAAGTTTATCGAAATCGGTGAAGGACGACCCCTAATAATTCTTCACGGACTAATGGGGGGATTGAGTAATTTCAGCGGAGTCACTGAATTTTTTAACAAAAAAGGATATAAGGTCATACTCCCTGATTTACCGCTGTACTCAAAACCATTGCTCAGCACTAATGTGAAGACTTTTGCAGAGTATATCAAAAACTTTATTGACACTAAAGGTTACAATGATGTTGTATTACTTGGCAATTCGCTTGGAGGTCATATTGGCCTATTGTATACCAAATTATACCCAGCCAAAGTAAAAGGGCTAATTCTAACTGGAAGCTCAGGACTTTATGAAAGTGCCATGGGTAGTGGCTACACTAAGCGAAGTGACTACGAGGTTATGAAAGCAAAAGTACAGGAGGTTTTCTACGATCCTGAAGTTGCAACCAAAGAGCTCGTTGATGAGGTCTATGCAACTGTCAATGACCGAAACAAACTCATTAAAACCCTCGCTATCGCCAAAAGTGCCATTCGACATAATATGGCTAAAGACCTTCCTAACATCACAACACCCAGCTGTATCATTTGGGGGAAAAATGATATTGTCACGCCTCCAGATGTAGGGGAAGAGTTTAACAGATTACTTCCAGATTCAGAGTTGTTTTGGATAGACAAATGTGGCCACGCCGCAATGATGGAGCACCCTGATACATTTAACAAGATCGTATTTGATTGGCTCACCAAAAGAGGGCTCTAAAAATCAAGTTTTTATGCAAATTAAAACTGCTGAGTTTATAGTAAGTAACCAAGAGGTTTCCAAATGCCCTACGAATATACTCCCCGAGTATGCTTTTATTGGTCGTAGTAACGTTGGCAAATCATCGCTCATCAACATGTTAACCAATCAAAAAAGCTTAGCAAAAACTTCTGGAAGACCTGGAAAGACACAACTTATCAATCATTTCCTTATAAATAAAAACTGGTTCTTAGTAGATTTACCCGGTTATGGATATGCTCGTGTATCAAAGTCGGCAAAGAAAACCTTTCAAAAGTTTATAACTGCTTACTTCAGAGAGCGCAAGCAGTTGGTTTCTGCCTTTGTTTTGGTGGACATTAGACATGAACCTCAGAACGTTGACTTAGCTTTTATGCAATGGCTTGGAAAACATGAAATACCGTTTTCAATTATTTTTACCAAAGCGGATAAATTACGACCTAAAGCAATCGAAGACCACATTAAGAGCTACAAAAAAAAGCTTCTTGAATTTTGGGAAGAAATGCCTAATTACTTTACCACTTCCTCCGCAAATTATTTGGGAAAAGAAGCCTTACTATACTATATAGAGCGCGTGAATAATGAGATCATAAGCGAAACTAATAAATTACCTTTTCAATAACGGTCCCCGTAGCACCACTTGGAAATGATATCCCTAAGAGCGCCGAAATTGTGGGTGCTATATCCGTTACCTTTGTAGGCTGATAGGACTTTCCTTGATTTATTCCATTTCCATAAAACAATAAGGGCACGTGCGTATCATAGGTATATCCCGATCCATGCGTAGTCCCTTTGGGACCGTATACAATGACACCCGGCTGGAGTGTGAACAGAACGTCACCTGATATTTTTTGGTTATAACCGTTTTGAAGTAGCTTTGCTATGCCTTCTTGAAAATAAGCCGTCTGCATGGTCGCCGCCGTATGTACCACCCCTATTAATGGATACCTAATAATTTCATTAACCACAAATTTTTGCACGTCTTCTAAATTTAACCCTAGAGAATCAATGCGATTATGGTTTAAAAACAACTGGTCATTACTAATGTTTTCAACTAAGTCTGAAGCGCCATATTTTTTGCTTAAAGCCTCAAACAAAGGGGAAAAAATTTCTTTTGACACATTGTCTGCGGGAACATCAATATCTTTCAAAAAGGCAGGTACCTCAGCGGCGCCATGATCTGCTGTTAAAAATAAGCTGTAATTTCCGGCACCAACATTAGAATCCAAATAGTTCAATAAGCGCGCAATTTCTAAATCCAAACGCAAGTAAGTATCTTGCATCTCTACCGAAGTTAATCCAAAATTGTGACCAACATAGTCTGTAGAAGAATAGCTAATTGTTAAAAAATCAGTAAACTCATCTGCTCCGAGGGCCTCCGCTTTTATTGCGGACATCGCAAAGTCTGTGATCATTGTATTTCCAAATGGGCTTGTCTTAATAATATCAAAGCCGCCGTTTAAAGGCATAAGACTTTTGAGATCATAGGGGAAAACTGTTTCTGATTTTCCGTTGAAGCCCTTTTCGTAATTGGAGTCATCTAAACCACTTTCTATATAAGTTGCAAGCTCGTAAAGAGGAGACCAAGTCTTTACATAACTGGCTATTTTATAGGGAGCATTAAAATCCTTAACCCACTGTGGCAGTTCATTCATATAATAGGTACTCGTCATCCACTTACCCTCACTCAAGCCTTCAAACCAATAAGCAGCATTGGCCGTATGCCCTGAGGGAAATACAGCACCGCGATCTTTGATAGAAACGCCGATTGTTTTGCCTTTCATTTGGGTAAATATTCTATTTTGATCTGCAACTGTAGTCACTTTTAAGTTAACTGGAGAAACGTTTCCATATTTAGCATCAACACCAACTGCAGCGTATCTTTTATCCGTTGTACAATAAACCGTTTTACGGCTCACTTTGTCATACCAGTTATTCCCAATAATTCCATGTACACTTGGGGTAGTTCCAGAAAAAATAGACGCATGTCCAGGTCCAGTAAGAGTGGGGATATAATTAAAATGATGATTGTTGCAGCTGAAGCCTTGATTCATTAATTTTAAAAACCCTTGTGAACTATACTTACTTTTAAAACGATTCAAATACTCAAAACGCATTTGATCAACCACAATGGCTACAACAAGCTTAGGGTTTTTGATGGAAGCCTTAGAAGGCGGAGTCTCAAAGGGAGTTTTACAAGATAAAATACTAAATAACAAAAAAAGATAGGCGGCTTTTGAACACATAAAATACGGACTTAATTGAATTTCAAAAATACATATTTTTTAACGATTCAATTTTATTAAAAGTAAAATTAATGAATAGATTTATTTACTTTAGCAGTAATTATAATTTCATGAACTACCTTCACAATATTGGAACCTATTTTTTAATGATTGCCGAAATGTTTCGCAAGCCTACCAAATGGACTGTGATGAAACAGTTAATTCTTAAAGATATTGAAGATTTAATCATTGGATCGCTAGGAATTGTAGCCTTTATTTCTTTTTTTGTTGGTGGCGTGATTACAATTCAAACAGCCTTAAACATTGACAACCCACTAATCCCTAGGTACTTGGTTGGATTTGCAACCCGTCAATCAATTATATTAGAATTTGCACCTACCTTTATTTCTGTTATTATGGCTGGAAAAGTTGGCTCTTTTATCACCTCTAGTATAGGGACAATGCGCGTCACCGAACAAATTGATGCTTTAGAGGTTATGGGTATCAATTCTGTAAATTACTTGGTGTTTCCAAAAACTATTGCGCTATTACTGTACCCATTTGTAATTTCTATTGCCATGTTTTTAGGTATAATAGGGGGAATGGCAGCCTGTATTTTTGGCGGCTACTCCACTCTTGAAGACTATATAACAGGGGTTCAAATGGACTTTACCCCTTTTCATATGGCTTATGCCTTTATCAAAACACTAGTGTTTGCTTTTTTATTGGCAACTATACCCTCCTTTCATGGCTATTATATGAAAGGCGGCGCCCTTGAAGTTGGCAAGGCCAGCACTACGGCCTTTGTCTGGACAAGTGTAGCTATTATTTTATTAAATTATATTTTAACTCAAATGCTCCTAAGTTAATGATTGAAGTTAAAAATATATATAAATCTTTTGAAGATACCGCTGTATTGAAAGGGATCTCAACCGTGTTTGAAAAAGGAAAAACAAATCTGATTATTGGCCAAAGTGGCTCTGGAAAGACCGTGCTCTTAAAGTGCCTACTCGGCCTTTTCGACTACCAAAAAGGAAGCATCGCCTATGACCAAAAATTATTTTTAAGTTTATCTGGAAATGAAAAAAGAACCTTACGTTCACAAATTGGAATGGTATTCCAAGGAGGCGCTTTATTTGACTCCTTGACCATTGCTGAGAACGTTATGTTTCCATTAAGGATGTTTACCAAGCAATCACTAAGCGAAATGGAAGACCGCGTCAACTCCGCCCTCAAACGGGTTAATTTAGAAAACGCCCATAATAAAATGCCGAGTGAGGCTTCTGGAGGTATGCAAAAACGCGTCGCTATTGCAAGAGCGATTGTAAACAATCCCAAATATTTATTTTGTGATGAGCCAAACTCTGGCTTGGACCCAAAAACAGCCATCGTTATTGACAACCTAATTCATGAAATTACAAAAGAATACAACATTGTCACTGTAATAAATTCACATGATATGAATTCAGTGATGGAAATTGGTGAGAAAATTGTGTTTCTAAAAGACGGTCTAAAAGCCTGGGAAGGCAGCAAAGACACTATTTTCAAAACAGACAACGAAGTCGTTACCGATTTTGTATATTCATCTAACTTATTTAAAAAAGTCCGTAAGATGTATTTGGAAGACTTTTAGACCTTATTCGCTAATAACGTCTAAACTTTCAATACCCAACTCTGTTTTCAGCCATGCTCTAAGACGGTCAACACTAAGATTTACCAAGCTATCTCCTAATGTGGGACTCCATTTTGTTCTAACCAAAGTCAGCGTGTCTATAGATCGAAAATCTGAGGAGGTGAGCATTTTTGAATAGCCAAAGAATCTTAAATCTGAAAATTGAATTTTAGCATCTTTTGAGAGTGTTGAAAACTCATTTAAATCCATGCTGTTTTTGTTAGAACTTGCATCCAACTTTAAACTGTCGATCTCCATTTTTAAAGTTAAAATGGTGTTTTCGCGTTCTTCGATTTTATCAATCGCTAAATCATAAAGCTCTAAAATCTTATCTGAACTTCTATTTTTATTTCCGTTAATCACAAGACTAAAATCCCTGAGATACTCATAGCCTATAAGCTCATTTACTAGATCAGACTTAGTAGCTTCATTTATCTCTCCGTTAAAATTAAGTGTAATTGATTTATTAGCCAGGTCTATTTTTTCCGTTCGAAGCCAAAGGCTATTGTTGTTTTCAATTTCTGTATCTAAATAGGTTTTATAGCTGGATTCAATTCGGGTTTCATTTAATACGCTGATAAAAGAAAAGCCTGCTGGAAGCATTGCCACTAGTGCTATGATGGTGGCAAATCGCGCAATATTTTTTCTGCGCTTGGAGTTGGCATAGGTCAACATTGGAAAACGCAAAATTTTCAACACTAAAAAGGTTGCAAAAGCAATAAAAATAGTATTGATTGCAAAGAGGTGCATGGCACCAAAAAAGTAGTCCCAATTACCTTGAGATAAGCCGTACCCTGCAGTACACAAGGGTGGCATTAAAGCCGTCGCAATAGCTACTCCAAAAATAACAGAGGCAATGGTTCCTTTTTTTGTTCTTGCGATAATAAGTGCTAAACCTCCAAAAAACGCAATTAAAACATCACGGATATCTGGCTTAACACGGCCTAACAATTCGGAATTATCTTGATTTAAAGGAAAACTATAAAAAAACAAAAAAGCAGTTATTAGACTTAACACAAGCATAGTGGCTAAATTGATCAAAGACTTGCGAAGGGTGTCTATATCATTGATCGCAATAGACAATCCAATCCCTAAAATAGGTCCCATTAAAGGAGAAATTAACATGGCACCAATCACTACCGCTGTAGAATCTGCATTTAAACCAATAGAGGCCACAAAAATTGAGCAAATTAAAATCCAGACTGTTGCCCCCTTAAAAGGTATATCTGCCTTTATAGCAGCTACAGTAGCCTCTCTGTCTGTGTCGTGACGAAAGTCTAGCAACTCTATTAAAAATATTTTTAGAGACGACCAAAGTCCTAAGACATCTTTTCTTACGGCTGCCTTAGATTCCGCAGCTTTGGCATTATCTGACTCTGGGTTTAGGTGGTTATCCATAACTAACTGTATTGATCACTATGAGATTATATTCAATCTTATTAAACGACTAGCTCTACTTCCGCATTTGGATTGAAAACGTACAAGCGGCCTGTAGCCAATTCAGTACCTTCAAATCGTCTGCGCCTCTTGACACCTTTACGAAAGGTTTTACCATTATGCATTCGAAATATAGCCCCTAAAGGTACCTCAAATATAAATATTTTTCCGTTAGCTGGGTCAAACTGCTTTAACTTCAAGGCTAGGGCAGGATCAGAATCACTACTTGCTTTGGGATTTTTGAAGTGAGACGCTAGCAGCGGCAACACATCACTTGGAAAAACTTCTGGCCTTAAAAATCCGAGCATCAGCCGCTGAAACACAGACTTCCATTCCGGACCATGTGGCTTAATTTGTTTGCCATAAGATTTATAGGCCTCATAATGGGCAATTTCATGAATCAACGTAATTAAAAAACGATAGGGATTTAAATTTGAATTGACTGTAATTTGATGCTTGCCACTTGGTAAACGGCGGTAATCTCCGTGGCGGGTTTTGCGTTCCGGTTTTACTTTAACCACTAAATTATCTGGAGACAAAAGAGCCATTACTTGACCATAGGAGGCCTCTGGAATAAAATCTTTTAAAGAATCGAGCATAAAATTACTATTTACATGCGCTCAGGAACCTTAATTCCCAATAAACTAAATGCGTTTTTGACCGTATCGGCGACTGCCTTAGAGAGTTGTACTCTAAATGAAATTTCCAAAGCAGTGTCGGCTCCTAAAATAGATACATTTTGATAAAACGAATTAAATTCTTTGACTAAATCATAGGCAAAATTCGCTACAAGTGCAGGGCTGTAATTAGCGGCTGCTTGTTGAATAACTTCTGGGAATAATTGCAACTGCTTTAATACTGATTTTTCTTTGGCATGTAACTTATAGGTCATAGGAACATCTAAAGGAGTTTCCAGTGTTGCTTTTCTTAAAATTGCTTGAATTCTAGCATAGGTGTATTGAATAAACGGCCCTGTATTTCCTTGAAAATCTACAGAAGCTTGTGGATCAAATAGAATTCGTTTTTTAGGATCCACCTTAAGAATAAAATACTTAAGAGCCCCCAAACCAATAGTCGAATAAATAGTCTCTTTATCAGTGTTAGAATAACCTTCTAACTTCCCTAGTTCTTGGGAAATTTGCTTGGCTGTGGCGCCCATCTCTTCAATTAAGTCATCTGCATCAACAACGGTCCCTTCACGACTTTTCATCTTTCCACTGGGTAAATCTACCATGCCATAACTCAAATGAGACAGGTTTTTAGCCCACTCAAATCCTAACTTTTTTATGATCAAAAACAAAACATTAAAGTGGTAGTCTTGCTCATTACCTACAGTATAAACCATACCTCCTACATCTGGAAAGTCTTTTAGACGCTGAATAGCAGTTCCAATATCTTGTGTGATATATACCGCGGTTCCATCAGCGCGTAAAACAATTTTCTCATCCAAGCCATCAGCTGTAAGGTCACACCACACAGAGCCATCATCTTTTTTTCTAAAAACGCCTTTTTGAAGACCTTCTACAATAAATGACTTGCCTAAAAGATAGGTTTGACTTTCGTAATAATAGCTGTCAAAATCAACACCAATAGAATTATACGTTACCTCAAAACCCGCATAAACCCACTGATTCATTTGTTTCCAAAGTGCCACAACAGCTGCATCTCCCGCTTCCCACTTTAAAAGCATATCCTTCGCTTCCAACAAAATGGGCGCTTGGGATTTCGCGGTCTCTAAGGAGAGTCCTTCCGCTTGCAAATCACTAATTTCTTGTTTGTATACTTGATCAAATTTTACGTAATAATTTCCCACAAACTTATCCCCTTTTAGTCCTGTGGACTCGGGAGTTTCACCGTTACCAAAACGCTGCCAGGCCAACATACTTTTACAGATGTGGATGCCGCGGTCATTAATAATTTGAGTTTTGTAGACCTTTTTTCCGGAAGCTTTTAAAATTTCAGCCACACTGTAGCCTAATAAAACGTTTCTAACATGCCCTAAATGCAAAGGTTTATTGGTGTTTGGAGATGAATACTCAACCATCATAGCTTTATCTGTTGAAGGCTCCATAAATCCAAATTTAGGGCTGCGAGTCAAGCTTTGAAAAAATGACATAAAGTAGGTGTCAGAGATAAGCAAGTTTAAAAAACCTTTGACCACGTTATAGCCTACTACATTCTCAGAATTTTCTTGTAAATACGCCCCTAAATCTTCGCCCAATTGGGCTGGATTCATTTTAACAGTCCGAAGCATTGAAAAGATAACAACCGTAAGATCCCCATCAAAATCTTTTCGAGTAGACTGAAACTCAACAGACGCTATGGGCGTGTTGTAAAGAGTTAAAAATGCTTGTTTTATATGCTGCGCTAGCGATTCCTGAAGAGTCATTTCTTATTAAATTACAAATTCAAAGATACATTTTTTTTAATCCTAATTTGATTGGGCTCTTGGTAAAAAGACCTCTGCCATCATACAGCGTGCACTCCCCCCTCCACAAGATTCAATGGTCGCTAAAGAACTGCTGAGTATCTTGGTATGCGCTTCTATAAGCTGGACTTGGGCTGGGCGCAGTGAGTCATAAGCCGATTGACTCATTACCAAATAACTCTGGTCGTTAGCCCCTTTAAGTTGCAACATATTTCCAGCAAAAGCATTCACTTGATTTTCGGAGATTTCAATCACTTTTTTACCATCTTCTGAAAGGTGTTTTAAAACGTTTTTACGCTCTTTTTTATCATCTATACTTGCAGCGCAAACCACTGCAAATGTATCGCCAATACACATCATAACATTGGTGTGGTAAATTTTTTCGCGTTTATCCTTTACGGTTTGGTAGGCTGAAAACAAGACTGGTGTGTATTCAAAATCTTCGCAGAATTCTATAAATAAGGCCTCATCTGCTCTGCCAGACAATGCACAATAGGCTTTGTCATTGATGCGGTCTAGAATAATACTACCGGTTCCTTCTAAAAAGAAACCCTCAGATTCAGCAGCCGTATAATCAATGACGTTTTTGATAGTAAAGCCTTGGGCCTCTACAGCCTCTAAAATAGATTCCTTTCGTTCTAAGCGCCTGTTCTCTGCAAACATCGGGTACAAACCAATGGTCCCATTGGCATGAAATGAAATCCAATTATTGGGGAAAATGGAATCAGGTGTGTCAAATTCTTTGGTGTCATTAACCACAATAACTTGAACTCCCACAGCTTCTAGCTTTTTTACCAGGCCATCAAATTCCTTAACTGCCTTGGCGTTTACGATCGATGGATCTGTGTTCTCTATAGACTTTTGGTAGAAATTATCTATCGCTGTTTGCTCGTTCAATCGAAACTGAACCGGACGAATCATTAAAAGTGTATTGGTGGTTTGTGACATATTAATCGCGTATTAATGGAAGGGTGGAACAACGGAGTAAACCCCCTTGTTTGGATACCTCAGAATAAGGCACTTTTTCAACTACAAACCCTTGAGAAATAAGCCAGGAATTTAAGCGTGTGAAATTCTGTTCAGAAATTACAACTGTATCTGAAATGGAAAACACATTGCAATTCATTTGACTCATTTCCTCTTTTGTGGTCTGAAAGACATTGTCCTTTCCAAAAAATTCAACCAACCACTGATAATCATTTGGATTTAAAAACCCATTGTCATGAATCAAAGCTTTGCCTTTTCCCAAGGGCTGAAAGCAACAATCTAAATGCAAGGCATTTTCTAAAGGGTTGGTGTTTGACTTGCGAAGTTCAAACGTTTTAATGGTTTTATGAGTAAATAAGTTCTCAAGCGCTTTTGCTGCCTTAAGATTGGTTCTAGCTGTAATGAAATCTGAATAGTTAGGTCCCGAATACACCCCAATAAAGATATAATCTTCAGAAACAATGACATCCCCACCTTCGACATGACAGTCTTCAGGAAGGCTGATTATATGTTCTGGATTAATTTGACAAAACAAAGCATCTAAGGCCTTGATTTCTTGATCTCTATCAGGTAATATATTTGATTTGATAAATTTATCTTCTATCACAAAGGCGATATCTCTTGCAAATATTTGATTGCAATTCTCAATAATAGTAGGCCGATGAACTTGAACATTGTATTTTTCAAAAATGGCCAACACTGCATTCATCTCAGACTCCATATCAGATTCTGTTGGGTAGGTCCCTGAAAGTACATGACTTAGGCTTTTGGGGTCATAACAACTGTCGGCTGAAGGCACAGGACCACTACTTGTAGGGGTGCCAAAAAGCACAGATCTCAAACGAGAAAACTCATTATTTATAAAAAGTGATAACATTATACATGGCCCTTGGGGACTTTATTTAGATACAGAC